>Ga0126384_10000038_pt1 | contig 46327 bp, 39 predicted proteins | sample PanSoiMetPlot_36_FD_92543 | JGI IMG/M metagenome (GOLD analysis project Ga0126384, IMG submission 92543) | Tropical forest soil microbial communities from Panama - MetaG Plot_36 | ecosystem: Environmental > Terrestrial > Soil > Tropical forest > Bulk soil | place: Panama | collected 2016-02-17 | reverse complement strand
TTCCTGGAGACGGAATTCGATCCCCATTGCGGTGCGCTTTTGGCCCGACGCCGGCCCCGCGGTGTGAAGGAAAATCCGGTTTGGGCAGTTCACACTTCGACAGCAAGTGTTCCGACATCTGAGATTGAATATGAGACGGATCGAATGAGATTTCTCGGGCGCGGCCGCACGCTTGCCAATCCCGCCGCGCTGGACTCGGGCTCGTACTTATCGCGCACGACCGGTCCAGTGCTCGATCCGATCTTCAGCCTTCGCCGTCGCGTCAGCCTCGAAGCCGGAATGACGACTCGCATTGCATTTGTGACAGCGGCGGCGGATACGCGTGAAATTGCCATCGCCGTTGCCGAACGATTCCGCGAATTTGAAGTGATAGACCAGGCATTTGCAGCCGCCAAAGCCCACGGCCACACCGAACTGCTTGAGCTTGGACTTACACCAGATGAGCTCGCCCTGTTCAACCGTCTCGCGACGACGGTTATCTTTACGAACTCCGGACTTCGCGACCTTGATGCCGTAGCCGCCAACCGGCTTGGGCAATCGCGTCTTTGGCCGTACTCCATTTCCGGTGATCTACCAATCGTGCTGGTCCGGGTGACAGCGATCGATGATGAGACGGTGGTTCGTCAACTTATTCAGTGGCGTATGTACACTCGGCGACGGGGATTGAAATTAGATCTGGTGATTTTGGACGAGCGCCCTGGCGAACCCTCTGAACGGTTGCAACAGGAACTACTGACCGGAGTCGCTCGCGACATATTCGGCAAGCCAGGCGGTGTGTTCTTTCTGACCGCAGAAAAGGTGCCGGCCGATGACAAGGCCCTGCTCGCAGCCGCCGCGCGAGCAGTACTCGGTGGTGATCGCGGGTCATTGAGCGAGCAGGTCGATCGTGGCTTCCGCTCGCCTCCCGCTCTGTCGCCACAACTCACTCCTTCGGCGGTAGCGGTCGAGCTTGGCGCGTCGCCAGTCCAACCGCCAGAAGTATTGAGTTTTTGGAACGGCTTCGGAGGTTTCACCGGCGACGGCAAAGAGTACGTAATAGTTGTCGGCGACAGTTCACAGAGCGTACGGCTCTTGCCCCCATCTCCATGGACCAATGTGCTGGCGAATCCGCAATTCGGCTGTTTAGTTACAGAGGCTGGTCTCGGCTACAGTTGGGCCCACAACAGTCAAATGAACCGGCTTACTCCGTGGTCCAATGATCCAACTTCCGATCAACCAAGTGAAGTGGTCTACCTACGCGACGAGGAAACCGGTGAATTCTGGACTCCTACGCCTTTGCCTTTGGGAGCGCGTTCAACGGTGATTGTGCGCCACGGTCAAGGCTACACTCGCTATTCACATGTCAGTCATGATCTCAAACAGGAGCTCCTGATTCTCGTCCCAACAGATGATCCAGTTAAGTTAGTGTGCCTCACAGTGCGAAATGACAGCGATCGGCAGCGTCGCTTGTCAGCTACGTACTATGCCGAATGGGTTCTTGGAACGGTTCGAGAGAACGCTCCGCTAAGTGTCGTGTGCGAGTGCGATCTGGAGAGCTCGGCCATACTGGCGCGCAATGCCTGGGGTGGTGAATTCGCCGAGAAGATTGCCTTCGCGGCCTGCGATTCTGGCCTGCATTCGTTCACCGCCGATCGTCTGGAATTCCTCGGGGAGCATGGCTCGGTTTCAATGCCTGACGCTATGAGGCGAGTTGGGCTTTCCGATCGCACTGGCCCGGCTCTTGATCCCTGCGCCGCGATCATGACTGAACTTACGCTCGCGCCTAATGAGACGAGAGAAGTGGTTTTTGTCCTGGGTCAAGCAAACACTTTGCAGGAGGTTCGTCAACTCGTTAACAAATACTCACAATCCCATTCAACTGATGCGGCACTGATGCAGTTGCGACAGCAATGGGACCGCCACTTGACCGCACTGCAGGTCACCACACCCGATCCAGGTATGGACCTAATGATAAACCGCTGGCTTGTTTATCAGGTTTTGGTTTGTCGCCTTTGGGCCCGCTCTGCGTTTTATCAATCCGGCGGAGCTTATGGCTTTCGGGACCAACTTCAGGATGTAATGGCACTGGTGTACAGCGCCCCAGCAGAAGCTCGATCGCAGATCTTGCGATCGGCGGCACGACAATTCGAAGAAGGTGACGTCCAGCATTGGTGGCACCCGCCTTCCGGGATCGGCGTTCGCACACGCATCACTGACGACCTTTATTTCCTGCCACTCGTGGTTCACCATTATGTCGTGACAACCGGCGACACTGAGCTGTTAGATGAGGTCGTGCCATTCATCGCGGCGCCATTAATTCCTGAGGGTAAGGACGAAGACTTCAACTTACCTGCAGTGAGTGAGCAAACTGGCACCGTTTACGACCACTGTGTTCGCGCGTTAAAGCACGGCTACCGGCTAGGTTCCCAAGGATTGCCGCTCATGGGCACTGGTGACTGGAACGATGGCATGAATAGGGTCGGAGTCGAGGGAAAGGGCGAGAGCGTTTGGAACGGGTGGTTCTTCGTTACCGTTTTGAATGCGTTTGCGAATTTGGCTGAGGAGCGCAACCAAATCGATGATGCCATCTGGTGCCGGGAACGTTCGGAAGAACTGCGGGTTGCATTGGAGTCAAACGCCTGGGACGGCGCGTGGTACCGCCGCGCGTATTTCGACGACGGCACTCCGTTGGGCTCTGCTCAAAACGATGAATGCCAAATTGACGCCATCCCACAGGCTTGGGCAGTCATTTCAGGGAAAGCCGACCCGGCACGGGCTCAATCGGCAATGGACGCCGTTGAAAACCGATTGGTGCGTGTCAACGACAAACTGATCCAATTGTTTGATCCCCCGTTCGACAAAGGGGTTCTTCAGCCTGGCTACATCAAAGGATATGTGCCAGGTATCCGTGAGAATGGCGGTCAATATACCCACGCTGCTACCTGGGTGGTGCTGGCAACAGCCTTGCAGGGTCACGGCGACCGCGCCGTGCAACTTTGGAACCTTATCAACCCGATCTACCATGCCACGACAGCTGAGCAGGCTCACTATTACAAAGTTGAACCGTACGTGGTCTGCGCTGATGTATACGGCGCTGCGCCACACACAGGCCGCGGCGGGTGGACGTGGTACACCGGGTCGGCGGGTTGGCTCTACCGAGTTGCAGTTGAAGCGATCCTGGGGTTTCGATTGCAGGGCAGCACACTTCGTTTCGAGCCGTGCATCCCGATAAAGTGGTCAGGATTTGAAGTGAGCTATCGACATCGCTCCGCGATATATCGGATTGTAGTGGATAACTCGGCGGGCACGGGTCGCGGAGTCCGATCAGTCGAGCTCGACGGGCAACGATTGCCGAACGACACTGTGCCTCTAAGCGACGACGCGAGAACTCACCACGTACGTGTGCAGTTGGGTTGAGGGAGCGCAACTGAACGCATGGACGACATATTCCATACTGGCGCTCTCGGTCAACTGCCCTTTGACGAAGTCCTGGCGCTGCTGCAGTTCGAGACCGTTCTCTATTATCTTCACGAAACCAACCCGGATAATGGGCTGGTCCGCGATAAAACTGATCCGAAAGCTCCAGTAAGTATTGCTGCCTGCGGCATGGCGCTGGCCACACTTCCGGTAACCGTTGAGCGCGGCGTCATCTTTCGAGATTTCGCTGCAAAGATCGCTCGGACGCGACTTCGTTATTTGTTTCAATGCCCGCAAGGTCCCGAACCGAACGCTTCTGGCTACAAAGGCTTCTTCTACCATTTCCTGGACATCGGAACAGGTCGCCGGGTCTGGCAGTGCGAGCTTTCGACCATTGACTCGGCTTTTCTGTTTGCGGGTGCGCTTACCGTCGGCACTTATTTCGATCGCGATACGCCCGACGAGATTGAGATTAGAAAATTGGCGAATGCACTTTACGAACGAGCCGACTGGAACTGGGCCAGCAACGGTGCAGCGACTCTAACTAATGGATGGTTTCCGGAAACGGGATTCATCAAGAATCGCTACGAAGGTTACGACGAGGGTTTGCTTTTGTACATTCTCGGGCTTGGTTCACCAACTCACCCGCTCCCTCCTGAGAGCTATCGCGCCTTTTGCTCGACCTATCAGTGGAAGAAAATTTACGATCGTGAACTGCTTTATTCCGGCCCGCTCTTCACACATCAGCTCTCGCATCTTTGGATCGACTTTCGCGATATTCGTGACGAATTCATGCGCGCTCACAAGAGCGACTACTTCGAGAATAGTCGGCAAGCGACATTTGTGCAGCAAGAATATGCCATCCGTAACCCCATGGAATTCGTCGGCTATGGCGAACATTGTTGGGGATTCACCGCGTGCGATGGGCCCGGTTGGATTAAACGCAAAGTGAATGGCGTCGAACGCGAGTTTTTCGACTATTTCGCTCGAGGTGCGCCATTCGGCCCTGACGATGGTACCGTCGCTCCGTGGGTTGTACTCGCCTCGTTGCCTTTTGCTCCTGAAATTGTCATCCCAACGGTGCGTCACTTTGCGGAAATGAATTTGCGCTGGACCAAAAAATATGGTTTCAGACCATCGTTCAACCAATCATTTGAAGTGCCGGATAGCAAAGCTGGCTGGTGGGTTACACCCTATCATTTCGGAGTCGATCAGGGGCCAGTCGTGCTCATGATTGAGAACTATCGGACTGGTCTGCTCTGGAACATTATGCGCCGTTGTCCGGCGATTGTTAGGGGACTAAAACGCGCGGGATTCACTGGTGGTTGGCTCTAGCGAGAAGGACGGTATCGAGCAGCAGAAATGCACCTTTACTCTCAGCCTGGGCGTCGAATCGCATAGCGTGGTCTTCATCGCCGGCGAACCTGAATTCGACTTTCCATCGGCCCACCGGATTCTGGGGAATCCGCCTTATCCCGAATACACGATGACGCCTTACCTTGACCTCGCAGTAAGGGCAGATTGGAAGCCACACGCCGACGACCAATCAACGTGAGGAGTTGCGTTGTCACTTGGATTGCGTAGAGGTGAGGTCCTCGGCCTGCGTTGGCAGGATAAACTTCGTGACTCACCAGGTGAGTCTGAAACAACAGGTAACACTGTATAGAGTGAACGGCGAATGGCACATAACGGAACTGAAAACCAAAAGTCACGGCGCACATTGCCATTACCCGAGCCGCTCGAAGCGGTGCTGAAAAAGAGACACAAGCAGCAGCTCGAGGAAAAGCTGAAAGCCGGCGATCGCTGGATTGAGAAGGGCTTGGTGTTCACCACGAGGCACGGCAAGGCGGTCAATCCATCTACTCCCAATAGCCAATTGAACCGGATCCTCGAATCGGCGGGTTTGCCTCCTTGCCGAGTTCACGATCTGCGCCACCAGGCCGCGTCAATTCTGTTGGCGCAAGGTATCATTTCGGACGTCCTTGGTCACGCTGATATCAGCACAACGGCAAACATATACGCTCACGTGATGCCGACGCTGAAAGAGCAGGCTATTGCGGCCCTAAATCGGGTTTTGACCGCCCAGGGATAGCCATGCTCAATCGAATCAGCCACTTGCCGACATTGCTGTCAAACGTTGCTGTCAAGCCGGCCGAGTTCCAATAGAATCATGCAATTAACCTCGAAAACAATGTGATCCTATGGTACATTCGCCTACCAAGATCTGATTTTTACGATCACAGTGAACAACACGCGTCTCGATTGTTAGTTTTTGCGTTCTTTAGGTGACAATCGATGGGCCAGACTCCCCAACCCGAAACTATTCATACAGAGGCGTCTGCTAAGGCATTTCCACCTCTACAAAGTAATCTGGCTACAAATTCAGATTTCCCTGGATACCTGTTTTGGCTGATCGCGGTTTCTGTTGTTTACTTCTATGCCGCGAAGCTCGGCTTATCCCTCGCGTTCCTGCACCAGAGTGTATCTCCTGTTTGGCCTCCAACCGGTATCGCTATCGCTGCAGTCCTGTGGCTCGGTTATCGAATCTCGCCGGCAATTCTTGTTGGAGCATTTCTTGCCAATCTAGCTACTGGTGAACCGATAGGGACCGCAACCGGGATCGCGGTCGGAAACGCGCTCGAAGCTTTATCCGCGGCGGTCCTGATCCGCCGCTTCGTGGGGTTGCATAGTCCGTTTTACCGCATCAGAGATGTTTTGAAGTTTGTGCTGCTCGCAGCGATATTGAGTCCAATGCTCGGCGCTACGCTCGGCAACGTGAGCCTTTGCCTGGGCGGAGCAGCTTCCTGGAGCAATTTTAAATCGTTGTGGTTAACCTGGTGGATTGGAGATGGAGTCGGCGCACTTGTTGTTGCGCCGCTTGTCCTTACGTGGGTTGAGAAGCCAGTGGAGCACACGACGACAAAGCAGTGGCTGGAAACATTGCTGCTCCTCTCTCTACTCGGAGCGGCGTCTACATCTGTCTTTCGAGAACCCCTTCCGTCAAGCGTTTTAAATCTATCGTTGGGACGATTGATCGTCCCATTTCTCTTGTGGGCTTCAATGCGTTTGGGACCGAGAGGTGTAGCCACTGCGATCGCTCTTTTCTCAGGCATCGCAATATGGGGCACACGTATAGGTCTGGGCCCAATCGTAGGTCAGAACTCAAACGACTCCCTGCTTCTCTTGCAGTTGGCCGTTGCAGCTAACGGAATCACATTTCTGTCATTGGCCGGAGCAGTTGCGGAGCGCAAAAGCGCAGAGCAGGAAATTGCCTTGCTCGCGTCCATCGTGGAGTCGACTGATGATCCGGTTATCGGCAGGACGCTTGATGGAACTATCGTGAGCTGGAACAAAGGCGCCGAGCAACTCTTTGGGTATAAAGCTAAGGAGGCGATTGGCCAGTCCCTTTCGATACTGATACCGCCTCACCGGAGCGATGAGATGCCTCGAATCCTCGAGCAACTCAAGAAAGGTGAGCACATTGAACCGTATCAGACCGAACGCGTCCGCAAGGACGGCCAGATCGTTCAGGTTTCCCTTACCGTCTCTCCGATAAAGGATTCGAATGGACGGATCGTCGGCGGCTCCGTGATCTCGCGCGATATTACCGACCGATTGGAGAATGAACGGCGGCTTGCTTGCAATCTGGCCATCACACGGATTCTCGCCGAATCTCCGGCCGTTGATGATGCGATCACCAGAGTTCTTCAGATCATCTGTGAGTCTCTGGGATGGAGGCTCGGGGCAATGTGGGCGCTGGATCCTTACGCAAACGTCTTACACTGTCAGAAGACCTGGCGAAATAACCAGAGCCAGGAGGGTGAATTCGAAGCGATCTGTCTTCAGCGTACTTTCTCGGAAGGAGTTGGTTTACCGGGCCGAGTTTGGTCCAGCTTAAAGCCGGCATGGATTCCCGACGTCACCCTGGACGACAACTTCTCGCGCGCGAGATTTGCGACCGCGGAAGGCCTGCATGCGGCATTCGCGTTCCCGATTCTATCTGGCGACAGTCTGCTGGGTGTGATCGAGTTTCTTAGCGATGAAATACGTAAGCCTGACGACGCACTTCTCGCGATGGTTGCAGGCATAGGAAATCAAATAGGCCAGTTGTTGGAGCGGAAGCGCGCGGAGCAAGCGCTTCAGCAGAGTGAAGAGCAACTTCGGCTCGCTCTTGGGGCGGCCAATATGGGCGCGTGGGATTACCACGTGAAGACAGGCGCGGTTAAGTGGTCGACCAGTCTCGAGGTCATCCACGGCTTAGCTCCCGGCACCTTTGGAGGTACCTTTGACGACTATTTGAGAGTCATCCACCCTGACGATAAAGCCTACGTTTTGCGATCACTCGCAAAGAGCATTGAGGAGGACACCGAGCACGACATTGAATATCGGATTGTCCTTCCCAATAGAGAAATTCGATGGGTTGAAGGAAGAGGGGAGGTTATGAGGGATGCCTCCGGAAATGCCGTTCGGGTAACCGGAGTCTGTCTGGATATCTCCGATCGCAAAGACGCCGAAGGAGATCGCGATCGGCTTCTTGAGCTGGAGCACGAGGCACGAGCCGAGGCGGAACTTGCAAATCGTGCCAAAGACGAGTTTCTTGCGCTCGTTTCCCATGAACTTCGGACACCGTTGAACGCGATAATTGGATGGGTCGATATCCTTCTTGCAAAACCCGATCGAATTGATGATCAGGCGATTCGCGCGCTTGAAATAATAAAACGCAATGCCGGCCTGCAGACTCGCATAATAGAAGACATTCTAGATGTTTCCGGGATCGTAACAGGAAAGTTAAAAATTGACGCTCGTCCGGTTAATCTTGCCGCTGTTCTTCAGGCGGCTATCAATGCGGTTCAACCGTCGGCAGACGAGAGACAGATTCGACTTCGTCCGGTATTCGAAGAGGCCGTTGACCCGGTGAACGGCGATCCACACAGACTTCAGCAGATTTTCTGGAATCTTCTGTCAAACGCAATCAAATTCAGCTCAGAAGGTAAAGAAGTAGAAATACACTTGTCGCAAGTCGATTCCAACGCTCGGATCATCGTTAGTGATTATGGAGAAGGTATATCCGCCGATTTCATGCCGCATATTTTTGATCGGTTCACGCAGGCTGATGTAACCTCGACTCGAAAGTATTCGGGACTCGGCCTTGGCCTTGCTATCGTCAAGCATTTAGTCGAGTTGCACGGAGGCACGGTCGAGGCGTTTAGCGCCGGAGAGAAGCTGGGTTCTGTGTTTACGGTCACACTTCCATGTGCGATAGCGGCCCTGGACCTGACTTCAGAAAAACGCATTTTAGATGAACAAAGAGGAGCTATCAGCGCGTCGCTGTTGGCAGGCTTGAAAGTCCTGGTTGTCGATGACGACCTCGCTTCCAGAGAGGTACTCTCCGCTCTGCTTGCACTGCGAGCGGCTGAAGTAAGAGCAGCCGGTTCTGTTGTCGAGGCTCTCGATGCACTGTCGGATTGGAAGCCCGACGTGCTTGTCTCCGACATAGGCATGCCCGGTCAGGATGGTTATGACCTGATAAAGGCAATCAGATCGAGAAGCGAAAACGATGGCGGTCGCATTCCAGCAATCGCGTTGACTGGATACGCAACCCTACAAGACGGAGAGCGGGCTCTGTCGGCCGGTTATCAAACTCACATTGCAAAACCTGTGGAGCCTCGTAGTCTTGTGAGCCTAATCGCCAAGCTTGGCGAGAAAGCTCGACATAATTCATCGTAATCTGCTTTGCACTATCACGAACCCAATCCGCTAAAAAATACTAAAAACCCCAGTTCCTGAAGTTATCGGGCGTTCGCCTTTGGAAACAGCACCCGGTCAGGAGACAAACCCATCCGATGAAGCTGGTGATTGGTGTTTGGAGCGCGAATCCCAGAATCAACGAGATCAAACCCAGCGACACGACTGCGGTATACCAGTTTGCGAATAATATCGAGATCAAAATAAACGCAAGTGCCAACGCCACAATAAGTCTCTGAATCCGTTTAAGGTTGAAACGGGAGACGGTATCATCAATGCGGGCAATCAGGCATACCTCCGACGCCTTCGCCAGACTAAGTATGAGCACTACCAATGCTCCTGCCCTCGCGAGCTTCTGTAGCAATTGAATCGCGCGGGGTGAAAGCCGAAAGAGATCCAGAGGCGCAAGATAATAAAGCGCAGCAACCCCAATCAACAGAATCAGATATCCGCCAAATCAAACTTTGTCTTTGGTTTCTGCTTTGAGAACAGGCGGCTCTGGTTGAGTTGTGGCTTGTTTTAACGCTGTCCTTACGTATTCATGTTTCTTAAGCTGTTCGGCTTCGGCCTTTTCGTGGTCAAGAGTCGCTTTCATTTGGTTCACCTCGCAAGTAATAAAAGCGCACAACGATTAATCCTGCGAGGGCCGCCGCACCCAATAACAAGTCCAGCGCGGAGATCATTGGATTCACCATCTTTCGCGCAATGATGAAAATTACAACTTCAACCGCCGCATTCGTTCGATGAAACAGGAGAGAAGGCCCAACTCCGCGGTGATCGCAACAAGAAGAATGTTCTCAACGATCCGCTGAAGCGCACTATATTCATCGATGTTCTGCCAAAGTTTCGGAAAATCTCGAACAACAGTATCAAAAGCGGCGATGGCCGCGGCAACCAGCACTACAACCGATAGCGCGGAAAGAAACAGTAAAATCGTATTACCGAGATAAGCGTTTATGGATCGCTCAATGACCGGGTGCTGCTTGACTCCCGATTCATCTTCATCTCTGCGATCGGACTTAAGCGGTTCTTTAACTGCTAAACGATGCAAAAGGCTTACCTCGATTCCTCTCGGCCGTGGCGGGCCGAAAATGACCGGCCTTATAGCTGGCTGTGGCAGGCTGGCAATTATAGAAAGAGTTTATTGTCAAGAAGCTATCGCCCAGAGGATATCGACTATCTCCGTAGGTTCAAATCGGTGCCCCTGCTCGAAGAGATATTCGGCAAGATCCCTCTGGCTGATCATTCCCAGCAACTTGTATTCATCGTCAACGATCGGAATTCGCTTTATCTGATGCCAACACATCGCTGACAGACAACTCTCGAGAGAGTTATCTGCGGAGCATGCAAATACCTCAGCCGTCATGCAGTCGCTTACCTGAGTGTGCGGAACACTCGCGCCGGCAGCGATGAGCCTCATTGTGATGTCTCGCGGAGTAATAATCCCAATCAAACATCCTTCGCCGTCCACTACTGAAATCGCGCTGTCCTCCGTCTCGCACATCATGCGGGCAGCTCGTTCGATACTGTCTTCGGGCCTCAGCGTCACATCACAGGTTCTCGTTAAGTCTCTTGCCTTGATATCTGAGCTCAACCATTTAGGTTTTTTTTCGATTACGGAACGATGTTCAATATGATCCGGCGCTTGAGTGGCCGTTAATTCAGCTCTGTAGGAGCTGCGAGGGAGCCCGGTTAAGCAGCTTTTTTCTTTCGTTCCTGCCCGTTCGGCAAAATCTTTTACCTTTGCTTGTTGCAGCCTTCGAATGGCCTTTTGGGTCACTCCTGACTGAAGTGGCGAAACTGCTGAAGATCGCGTCGACATTCTGTGTCCTCTCTTGTTGTTTGTTCTTTTAAGAGCTAAGCGTCCGTGCTGCGTTTAAGATCCGCCAACAGTAAACAACCGGCTTTCAAGTTCATTTAACGATCGGAAAACAAATCGCGGCATCTACAACCGTCTTTCTGCCTTAATTCACAGCCGCAGGCATCCTTAGGCTCTGCCAACAAGGACCAGAATGGTAACGACCAGCAGGACTAAGCCCAGAAGTCCCGACGGGTAGTAGCCCCAGTTTCTGCTGTACGGCCAGCTCGGCACGGCTCCAAGGAGCAACAGCACAAGTAGAATGATTAGGATTGTGCCCATTTTGGCATACCTCCAATCTCTCATACTGGCCACGAACACTCGTTGCCTTCCATTACTGGCACTAGTGATTAGGCAAAGCGCATTCCGCTCTGAGAGCACTCGTAATTGCTCTGATAGCTTCCCCCAGATAACGAAAGATATTGACTATGATCGCGGACCCGGTGACTGACAGAAATCCAAACAGCTGCCTGCAGCCATTACGAACACAAGGGAGTTCTTGAACTGAGCATCCTCGTCGTCCTCCACAAAAACTCTCTCAAGCAGCAGAAGAGAGTATGGCACTGCAGTTGCCCCAAGACAGAAGTAGAGTTGTTGGACCCTGACATTTGGTAGCGTGGACCACAGTCCTATTCCAGGTAGAGATCGATAGGCTTATACGTCTGCACCATCAAAATTCGAAGAACGGACTGCGGGACAGCTTTCAATCAATCGGAAAGGAGTAAGAAAAATGGCCAACACTGATGAGGCAACCGAAAGGTATAAATGCTCGGCGTGTGGCGAGACCTTTGAGTCGATGTCGGAACTACGAGATCACGAGCGTAGTTGCGAGCAACTTTCGGACAAGGCCACTGCCGGACCTAAGTAATAGCCTGGAAGCAGAACGGGAATGTCAGCGTTGACGATTGTGTTGCGATCTTAGAGTGGGGGCGCGTCGAAGTCGGTCCACTAGGCAGCAATCTGGATAAGCTTGAACAGACAGCCTGGGTTCTGTTCAGTAAAGCAAAATGCATTTAAAGGAGAGAGAGACTATGTCAGTGAATAGAGAAGGCGGACAGGGTACGCAAAAATCCGGTCAGAAACCTATGGAAAACAACCAACAGGATAATCGAACGCCAGGCCAATCTGGTCAGCAGCGGGATCCCCAAGATCAGAGTCGCCAGCAGGGACAGAACAAACCGAGCGGCGGCAAACAGAACCGCTGAAGGTCAATGTGTGGGACGGGCAGTGGAAGAGAACTCTACGGCCCTATTTCTTTCAAAACCTAATCACTGAACTCTTCACAATGAGTAATTCCAAGACTCGTATGAGGTCGCGCACCTCTTCCCAAAAAAAAGTCACAGGTCGATGGCGTAGTACGCGAGAATATCGAATCGCTGGTCGCGGTACGCAACGAGGAAGAGAAGAAAAAGAGCTTTCAAAACAAGATTGCTGATTTGTTAACGAGGTTTTCCGGAAGCATGCTGTTCGTTTACGTTCACGCGATCTGGTTCGGCCTTTGGATCTACATCAATACCGGCTTGCTGGGAAACAACGCCTTCGACCCGTTTCCATTCAGCCTTCTGACCCTGATTGTATCTCTTGAAGCAATCTTCCTCTCTACATTCGTGCTCATCAGTCAAAATCACGCCGCGCAAGTTGCGGACAAACGGGCAGACCTTGACCTGCAAATCAACCTGCTCTCCGAACACGAAATTACACGGCTGCTTACTCTGATGGATGCCATTGCCGACCATTTCGACATCGACATACCGGAAAAACCCGAGGTCGAAGAACTAAAGAAGGACGTAGAGGCCGAAGAAGTCCTGGATGAAATAGAGAATCACGAAGAATCCAAAACCAAAGAATAGGTGGGAGCAAAGAATCATCCCTCTGCAGGTACAAGATTCGCAGCTTTCCCCTTCGGTCGGGCTCCGTCGATTGAATACTTTTATTCGCTTTAACCAGCTCAGGATGACAGTATCAAATAGCTGAGGTTTCGCCCTCATCCTTTGAACTCCCGTCCTCCGGGATTCCACTCTTCGGCTCGTTTCCTCCTTCGCTTCCCGCAAGTTTGTGCCTCTTAATCATGCTGTACAAGCGGGGCCGGTAAATTCCCAAAAGGTTAGCCGCGGCCTGTTTATTACCGCCGGTACGCGTTAGCGCCGCGCTGACTACCGCACGTTCTACTTCAGCAAAAACATCAAAGGGTTCGGTTCCGTTCTTGGGTTCGGGAACCCTGTCCACAATTGTGCGGCCGATCGCCTCAAATGACGCTTCAACTGGATCTGCGGCGGGGATCTCAGGGACGGACGACCTTACCGGGTTATTGATTGGCGCGGACAACGGAGGTTGTGGCATCGTCGGGATCCCGACAGCCGAAACGGCTGCCATCGCACGCGGCGCTGTTTGGCCAAAAGGCAGCGCTTCCACGTCAATCGTATCGCTCTTGCAGAGTAGCATCGCGCGTTCAATCGCGTGCTGCAGTTCGCGGACATTGCCGGGCCATGAATGCTCAAACAACCTCTTATAGGATTCTTCCGAGATTCTACAAACCGGCCGTTGGTACTTCTCTGCGAGCTCCAGCAGAAAGTGCTCCGCAAGATGCTGAATGTCTTCAGCTCTTTCGCGCAAAGATGGGACGCGGATCTCTATTGTATTAATTCGATAATAGAGATCTTCTCTTAGCTGACCTTCCTTTATAGCATCGAAGGGGTCGCGATTGGTGGAAGATATAAGCCTGAAGTTTGCTTCCTGTGCTTTGTCGCTACCGAGTCGATAAAAGACCCGTTCCTGCAGAACACGCAGCAGTTTTGGTTGGAGCTCAACCGGCATCTCACCAATTTCGTCCAACAGGAGGCTCCCGTCATCGGCCCGGCTGATGAGCCCGATCTTGTCCATTGCCGCACCGGTAAACGCTCCTTTTGTGTGACCAAACAACTCAGACTCGATTAGCTCTTTTGGAAGAGCTGAGCAATTGATCTTTACAAAGGGCTTCTTCGCTCGGAGGCTCTTGTAGTGAATCGCATTTGCGATCAACTCCTTACCGGTTCCAGATTCTCCGATAATAAGGATGTTGGCGTCCGACTCAGCCACGCTGTCGATCATCTCGTAGATATCCTGCATGGCCTTGCTGCTGCCGATGATGTTGTAGTACGACGCACGGTTGCTTAAACGGCCGCGCAGCTGCTTGATCTCTTCGGCCTGTTCACTTCGCTCGACAGCTTTTTCAATCAGAACCATCAGCTCTTCGAACTCGACAGGTTTTTCAACGAAATAAAACGCGCCCGCCTTAGTTGCCTCCACTGCCTTAGACACCGAACCGTGGCCGGATATCATGATGATTTCGCTTTCCGGCGAAATCTCTTTTAGTCGCTTTACGACCTCGATGCCTCCGATATCCGGCAACTGAAGATCGGTGAGAATCACATCGAAGCGTCCTCCTTCAACAAGCTTCAGCCCTTTCTCGCCGGTCTCCGCGCGGGCCGCTTCGTAACCCTGCGCCTGGAGATGAAACTCGGCAAGCTCGAGCATCGATTCATCGTCATCAATAATCAGGACTCTTCTTTTCGTCATAACACAGTCACCCTCGCAAAATGAGATTCATCGTGGTTGATGAGATCACGAATCTTATCCACCACTCGACTAACGGCGGCCACTTATGCTCCTCGTACCTTGCTAGCCATTCCAGTAAGACTTGCAACGACAGTTGCGAGTTCGGCAGGCTCGACTGGTTTGGGCATGTGCATTTGAAATCCAGCCGACAGGGCGCGAATCCGATCGATCGAACGGCCGTAGGCCGTCAGCGCGACCGCCGGGGTACGCCCTCCCTTCTCGGCAGGAAGCTCGCGAATCCGGCGAATCAGATCATATCCGTCTACTTCAGGCATGCTGACATCGGATATCAAAATATCAGGACGATTCTGCTGATCTGAAACAGCAGCTAGAGCCTCCTGGGCGGAAGCCACTGCCGTAACTCTAGCGCCGCACTGCTCCAGCAGCGTAGCAACCAGCTCGCGAGCATCTGTCTCGTCATCGACCACCAGCGCCCAAACTCCCTCAAGCGATGGCGCACCCCATATACTGGCGCCCCCCAATGTCGCAGGCTCTCTTTCGGACAACTGCGGAAGGACCGCACGCATTGGAAGGTCAATGATAAAACTCGCGCCCAAACCTTCCCCTGGGCTCTTCGCATATACGGTCCCACCATGTAGTTCAACCAAATGGCGAACCAGGGAGAGTCCAAGGCCCAATCCGGTATGTCGACGCGTGCTCGAACCATCCGCTTGAAGAAACCGATCAAAGATATACGGCAGGTATGCGGGGCTTATGCCTCGCCCGGTATCCGTCACCGTTATGCGCGCGTGCGGATCGGCGCGCTCCAGACGCACTTCGACGTGTCCATCCTTCGGTGTGAATTTGATTGCATTGGACAATAGGTTCCACACAATCTGTTGCAAGCGGTCCGGGTCTCCGGTGATAACTTCTCTGCCGGCATTCAATGTAACCTTGATATCAATGCCCTTCGCTTCCGCGGCGGGTCGCAGCACTTCCACCGCATTCTCGATCAGTGAAGTAAGGTCTACAGGCTGGATGTCGAGTCGAAGCTTCCCGCTCACTATCCGAGCGGTATCCAGCAGATCCTCGATCAACCTCGACTGAGTCCGCGCGCTCCGCTCAATTATCTCAATCGCATGCGCCAGAGTTGCGTCATCGACACGCGTGGTTCGAAGGATCTGAGCCCACCCCAGCATCGCATTCAATGGAGCCCGGAGCTCGTGCGAAACAGTTGCCAGAAACTCATCTTTGGCCCGGTTAGCCGCCTCGGCCTCCTCTCGAGCTTTTTGCTCTTTGTCCAGGAGCTGCTCGCGTTCCTGTTCCGCTTGCCTGCGGGCAGTGATGTCGTTGGCCATCATAAAAACGGCACGCCGGCCACGATATAGCAGTTCGTGCCAGATAACCTGAACCTCAATGATCGTCCCTTGCTTATTCTTATGTCGCCACTCAACGGCATTCGGAACGGCATCGTGTATGTTTGTGAAATATTCCTCGAGTGTGGGAACATCTTCCCCTGGGAACACATCCTGGATGCGGCTCTGCAGGAATTCTTCTTTCGACCATCCGTATTGCGTCACCGCAGCCTGATTAACAGCAAGAAATTCGAAGTTCGCAACATCGACAATCCAGGTCGGAAGCGAACTGCTCTCGAACAAAAACTCGTAACGTTGTTCGGTCTCACGCCGCAACTCTTCCGCCTCCCGCATTCTCAGCAAAGCCCTGATGGTGGCAAACAACTCCTCGGGTTCGACCGGTTTGACTAGATAGGCATCAGCTCCGCTATCAAGTCCGCGCACCCGGTCCTGCCCTGAAATAAAAGAGCCTGATACCTGAAGGATGGGAATTGTCGGATGCTCAGTTTTCAATCGCCGACAGACATCGTGTCCACTGATATCCGGCAGTTTCACATCGAGAAGCACGAGATGGGGCTGCACTCGCGGCACAATTTCGAGCGCCTCGGCTCCCGAAGCCGCTTCAATGACGTCAAAGCCTTCAAGCCTCAGCAGCTGACTCGTCGCCTGCCTTCCGCTCGCATAATCTTCGACGTTTACTATTTTTGTTTGAGGCATCATTGATCAAATTCCATTGTTGGTTCACGCCGGCAAGAGAGGTCCGGTGCTGCGCGCGAGACGTCCGGTGACGCTGCCCAATACGGTGAGCAACTCCGCAGCTTCCACCGGCTTCGGTACATGGGTTTGAAAGCCGGCAGCAAGAGCCTTCATTCGATCCTCGACTCGCGCATGAGCGGTCAACGCCACCGCGGGTACTTGCGGACCACATTCAGGGGGCAGTGTCCGCACCCATCGCATCAACTCATACCCGTCCGCATCCGGCATCTCGATATCCGATATCACAACGTCCGGCCGCCACTGTGAGCTCCCTCTCAGAATGCTCAGTGCTTCAGCTGCTGAGGACGCGGTCATAACATCCGCTTCATACCGTGAAAGAATTTCGCTAATCAGGTCGCGGGTTTCGCTTTCGTCGTCTACAACGAGAATTCTAAGTCCTTCAAGAGCGGGTGGAGACTCCAGCTTCACTCTCGGGAAGGCGGCAGCGCTGGTGGAAGCTCGCTCATAATGTGCGGCGGATCGACTGATTCGCAGCGGCAGTTCGACAACAAATGTCGCGCCCTTTCCAACACCCTCACTATAAGCATGAACCTCTCCGCCGTGTAACTCAACCAGGTGACGAACGATCGCCAAACCCAATCCCAGGCCGCCCTGGCTCCGAGTACTCGAACTATCCGCCTGACGAAAGCGATCAAAAACCAACGGCAAAAACTTCGGGCTGATTCCTACCCCAGTATCACTCACCGTTACTACCGCTCTAGAATCAGCTCTCTCCAACCGCACCTTTACTGTTCCCTTCCGAGGAGTGAACTTTATTGCATTCGAAACCAGATTCCAGACAACTTGTTGAAGCCGATCTGAGTCTCCGACGATCGGTCCAGCCTTCGTATCCAGCGTCACTTGCAGCCGAATTCCCTTTGCATCTGCAACAGGACGAACCGCCTCAACGCCTGCTTCGATCACTGGGGCCGGTTCCAGGATGCGAACGTTTAGGTCCAGCTGGCCATTAACGATCCTGGAAACATCCAACAGGTCGCCAATTATCCGATTCTGGGCACGGGCGCTGCGCTCGATTGTTTCAAGAGCGCGACTGGCCGATACCTCGTGTAGCCCGCCCTCTCGCAAGAGAGTCACCCACCCAAGTATCGAATTGAGCGGCGAACGCAGCTCGTGTGAGATGGTTGCAAGAAATTCATCTTTCGTTCGATTCGCAGTTTCAGCCTCTATCCTGGCGCGAAGTTCTGCTTCGTACAGCCTCGCATGTTCAATCGCCAAAGCAACTCGATCGGCTGCCAGCTGCAACAGGTTCAAGTCATCAGGCGTGAAGTTGTGAGGCTCGAGAGTTTCAACGTGGATAACCCCAATGACCCGGTCTTCGCTGATTAGAGGCGCGCCGACCAGGGATTGGGCGGGCGTGGCGAGGTTTGAACTTACCGCTTCCACTTTGGAGAGATCATCTACGATTACCGGTTCTCGGGTCACGGCGATTCGTCCAGCAACTCCCCGACCCATTGGGACGCGAACCCTTGCTTCTTCTTCAACCCCGATTGCAGCTCGCCCAGTCAGGTATTTGCCATCCTCGGTGACCAGCAGGATGGCCGCAGCGTCGGCGCCGAGAAGATCCTGGAGGCGACCCAACATTTCAGTCAGCAACTCGTCAACAGTGAGATGGGAGAGCGCCGTATCGGTGACCCGTTGCAGGCGTCTTACCATTTCCGCCGCCCGTTCAGCCTCTGACCGCGCGGCCCTCTCACGCACCAGGAGCCGGTTGCGCTCATCCTCAACACGCTGTCGCTCGGCGATCTCAGTGCGCAGTGCACTGTTTGCATGGCTCAATTCCGCGGTGCGAATCTCGACTCGCGATTCTAATTCGTCCTTTGATTTTCGTAACTCTTCATCTGCTCGCTGACGATTCTCATCTGTGAAGTGGAGCAATTGGGCGTTTCGCCAAATTACGATTAAGAACAGAGCTGAATTCATCGCGACCAGCAGCGCAACGCCAAATTCTCTGCTGTATAACCCGGCCTCGGTACCGGCAACGGTTAACCAACCCAGGATTGAGGGAACGGCTATCGCCGCCAGCACAAGCCGGCGAACCATAAAGCCACCCGCGCTCTCGCTGGTTGCAACTGCCATCAGACCGCGATGCGGATAAGCACTCAACATCCCGAATGATAGGAGTATGAAAGCGACGCCGGTATGAACCGACATACCCGGGTTCAGGTGATACAGCGCAGCAATTCCATAGCCGTAGCTCAGCAGCGTCAACAGGGATATCGTTGCGACCGTAAGAGCGAGTATTTGGGATGGATGGTTCCCTCGACGGGTTTCAAAGTGCAGCATGAATAACGCGATACCCAACATCAGAAAATTTAAAGCTGTGCTGATCGGCAAGCCGATCAACGATTGAACCAATCGTGATCGATTCAGCCACCAGTTGGCACCCAGGCTCATTGTCAGGAATGTTTCCAGAAGACTTGCGAAGCCCAGAAGCGCAACCACAACTGTGATGCCGGCAGCCACTCTTCTCATTGCCTGGTGAGAACGATACCGAGTTAAGAACCAAAGTGACGTGCTGCCGAGTATCAAGCCAACAGCCGTATCTGGATGCATAGACGGTAATGCCGGCACGACGCGCGTTAATATTGGGTTACCTATCAGCCAACCTATCAAAACCAGGCAGGCAATCAGCGCTACACTAATGCTTATTATTTCCGGCATCCGCACGGATGCAGTGCCAGGAGTGAGGTCTCCCATCACTCAACCCTTTATTTTCAACCCCTACGCGCCCCTTTTGGCGTCCGACCTATTTTGCAGGTGAAAAGTACCGAAGTTTCTCATTTTTCTTCCAGTGCCTGCGACAGCAAACGGTACAACAGTAACAGTTCTACAGTTTGTGCCGTTGGCCGCCAGCAAACAGGTTTTTGACATCGGCCCTTCCGAGGCAATTGTGCAAAGGGTAGACCAAAACCCCGATAACCCTTAAGCCCTTTAAATATGCGAGCTTCCTCTTGGTTCGCCAGTTGTGGAGAGTAAACGTGTACGACTAGCGTACGGCGCGTAGGAAAAACATACATACCTTTCCTCCCTGGGCGCCCTTCGATTTGTTATGAAATCGCGAATTTGAAGTAAAGAGGCTGCTGGTTTCGTGGGCACGAACCTTGCGGGAATATGGCGCTCATACTTTCTCTTAGGATAGGAGTCGAACATGTTGTGGACTCTGCTGCTCGGATTGTTTGTCCTTTGGGTTCTCGGGTTAATCGGTCATGTCGGCACGGGATTCGTGCAATTGTTGTTAGTGGCTGCACTAATAGTTTTTCTTATCGAGCTGTTTAGTAGAAGTCGCGTTGTATAGATCGCAGATTGAAAGATGAAATATTGCGAGGTCTAAAAAATGTTGGAAGATGAGAAGCTTGCGATTGACGAATCTGAAAGAGCAGCCAGGCATCAAGCCGTCAAAGGACAAGTAAGACGCGAGGTTCAGGGCAATATCGCCCGCGAGGCTGCGCGAAGTGAGTCTGATCAGCGTGGCGAGGCAGCCGCAATAGGTGAACATTTTCGAGAAAAGGCGGTTGGAGAAATAGCAAGTACCGAAACCGAGATTGAACGCGGCCGCGCAGCCGCGCGCGTATCGCAAGTCGTCGACTACATCTTTTATCTGATCTATACACTGATCGCACTTGAAATTGTGCTCGAACTTTTGGGCGCGCGGGAAACAAATTCATTCAAGAGATTTATGGATGCGTTGACCGCTCCGCTGCTGATGCCATTTAACACGCTGATGCCTGATTTAGCGCAAGGACGATTTCAGCTGAAGGTTTCATATCTCGTTGCGCTACTCGTATACGTGTTACTTCATTTTGCGATCAACGGTTTATTGCGATTGCTGGCTCACAGAAAGACGGTGGTGTGATGATAAGTGATGCGTGATGAGCGATGCGTGAGCCGTGATTTGGCTGAAGTAATGTGCGCGATCTCTTTTATCACCTAAACAACCATTTTATCGCGGTCTCACGGATTAGCCTTCACGCATCACTCTCATCACGCTTCAGTTTATGTCGCCTTGTACTTCTTGACCGTCAGCTCATTCCTGACGTCCTTAACGCCGCTGGTGTTCTTAGCTAATTCTTCGGCTTTGGCCTTTTTCTGTGGGTCCTCTACTTGACCTTTGAGAATAACCGCTCCGTTGGTTACGTCAACGTCAGTTCCAGTAATGCCATCGGCCAGCAGCTTGGCTTTGAGTTTCGCCAGGATCGCTGCGTCGCTCATCGCCTCGCCTGCTTGTTGTGCCGCTTCACCAGCCTTGTCGCCAACGGTAGAACTCGATTCAGGAGTGACTTTGATTTCATTCTGGACTCGCTTCACTCCGTCAGTGTTCTTCGCGAGCGTCTCAGCCTTGCTCTTCTCCGTATCGGAAGGAACGTTTCCGGTGAGCGTAACTACGCCACCTTTCGTCTCGACCGAAATTCTGATCGCGCTTGTCTGGCTGTCTGTTGCGAGTTTGCTCTTGACTTTGGCGGTGATTGCCGAATCGTCAACAGCCTGTGAGTTGCAGCCGGCAAGAAAGGCAACAACCGCTATGATTGTTGGAATCACTAGTCTCTTCATGATTTAAACCTCCTGGTTTTGATAACAAACTAGCGCTATTCCGCCTTCGCCGAGGCCGACTGGGCCCGCGGTTTACTCGCCTCGCCGGTAGGTTCTGAAATAGCCTTCAAGGTCTCCCGAGTTTCGCCTTTCGGCACTCTTCCGCGGTTCATCAAATCGGATAGAGACACGACACCCAGAATCATGTTTTGATCGTCCACGACAAAGATTCTTCGAATCTGATTGTCTTGCATCAGCTCGAGGACCGTCTCCAGTGTGTCATTTGGATTACAATAAACAACGCTGGTAGTCATGCAGTGCTTGATTGGAATGCTGGCAGGATTCAGCACGTCAGCGCCTTGGGGCCGCCCGGCAAGCACTCCAAGACAAAGATCACGGTCCGTAACGACGCCCACCAGCTTCCCTCCACCTTTATGTTCGATCACAGGCACGATACCGGTATCCTCGTCTCTCATAATGATGGCCGCGGTTTGCGCAGTATCCGTTGGGATGCAGCACGTCGGATTCGTAGTCATAACTTCACTGACTCGCATGTCTTCTTACCTCCCTTGCTTTATTCTGAACCTCTTGCAGGGTCGCAAACTATTTTTGAACTCCTCGCAGCATCCCTGACTTCCTCGTCATCGAAGCCGCAATTGAAGTCATTAACAAGAGTAGGGCCATTCACCCAAAAAACTCACTGTGCAAGTCTTATTCCTGCCCTGGAAGGTACGAACGAGGAAGTAAGTAATTCATCTGAGGTTGACTGTGAACATTTTCATACACTTTTGTATTGGTTTGAAACAGCACAATTTAGCTATCCAAACGTAAATTTTGGGTCTTTTGGAGTGAATAATAAATGATCGGTTGAATTTTTTTGAGGCGTCCGTGCTCAATCGAGCAACAAGACGTGCAACTCCTGAGGCCCGTGAACCCCAACCACCAGCTTTAGTTCTATGTCAGCTGTGCGGCTCGGACCGGTGATAAAGGTGATGGCACTACTTAACTTTCGTTGTCCGCTTTGTTCGTAACCAAGAAGCGGAAAGAGCTCATTCAGTCCAGGAAGGATTTGGTGCGGTTTCAGGATGGCCAGGTGGACAGGCGGTAACAAAGAGATTGATCGAGGTTGAGGGCGCGCCGCAAACAAGACCAGCGTCCCGGTGTCCGCCAACGCATAGTCGACTCCCGAAATTCCAATATCAGCTTCAGCAGCTTTCGAGATCAAATCCATGTCTGGTGTGGCTTTTTCAAAGGTAATTCCCTTGTTTGCCAATTGTGAGCGAAGATCTATCTCAGTAAAAAGTGGTACATCCCAGCTTAGAACCAGTTTTGCATTCCGGCTTATGGCAATCTGCTCAATATAGTCAAACGCGGCATCTTCACCAGCACAGCGTTGAAAACGGCCACCGATCCTTGTCAATTCGTCAGAGAATCGCTGGATCGTTTCCGAGCGAGGCTGCTCGCCGTTGCTGCTTCTTTCCAAAGAGCTCGATGCCAACAGATCTGATGACAAAGCCGGAGTCGAAACAGCAACGCTCGAATCACGATGTAATGCTCGCCTGATATTCTCCAGTATCGTTTCTCTCGCTTTTGTATCAGGCATAACCGACCTCATTGATCATACGACCCGGTGAGTGGGTGGTATTTCGACATTCGCGCAGTCTTCGCATTAGCGTTGATCATTCCACATTGATCGGAAGGACTTCCTCGCCAACACCGGAAAATCACGATACTCCGTCCAGCCACCGAACGCGAACGGCAAACGTTTGATTTTGCCACCCTCTGACAACGGTTCCTGAAGCAACGCCGCAATCCTGAACCCAAGGTTGTAAATCGATCGATGTCGCATCGCGAAACTCCAGAGCTTGATCGCAAATCTCTCTACCAGGGACGGTCCTCCCTCATTCGATTTCCCCTCCGACCAGTCACTTCGAAGCTTCAAGAGGATTCGCGGAATATCGATTCTTACCGGGCAGATCTCACGACAAGCGCCACACAGCGTTGACGCGAACGGAAGATCTTTTGTCTTTTCCAGTCCGGCAAATGCCGGCGTTATAATGGATCCTATCGGACCTGAATAAACCGACCCATAAGCATGCCCACCTATCTTCTGATAAACCGGGCAAACGTTCAGACAGGCCCCGCACCGCAGGCAATAGAGAGACTCGCGCATCTCCTCATCTGCCAAAATTCGAGTGCGTCCGTTATCGATGAGGACGAGATGAAACTCATCTGCGCCGTCAGCCTCACCGGGCCTTCGCGGACCGGTAATGAATGATACGTAGCTTGACATCTTTTGGCCGCTGGCGCTGCGGGCGAGCACCTTTAGAAATACTGCGAGATCCTCGAGCGAAGGTACCAGTTTTTCTATGCCCATCAATGCTACGTGGATGCGAGGCAGCGACGTGCTCAATCTGATATTGCCCTCGTTTTCGACCAGCACGATCGTTCCGGTATCAGCAACGCCAAAGTTCGCTCCGGTGATTCCCATCCCGGCGGTCAGAAACTTCTCGCGCAACCGTTTACGCGCGACGACCGTGAGTTCCTCCGCCTCGACTAAATTAGCCGCGCCTAGTTTCTCAGCGAAAAGAATTGAAATGTCTCCCTTTGATTTGTGAATTGCGGGCGCGAGGATGTGTGAAGGCTTTTCGTGAGCGAGCTGGACGATATACTCCCCTAAATCAGTCTCTACGGCCTCGATTCCCACTTCTTCGAGCGCCTCGTTGAGCTCGATTTCCTCAGTTACCATTGACTTGGCTTTAACGACACGCGTCACATTGTTTTTTCTGGCGAGTCCGAGAATGATCGATCGGGCCTCAGCTCCTGTCCTTGCCCAATGAACCGTTCCACCAAGGCGTTTAATATTCTCCTCAAGCCGAAGCAAATAAGTGTCCAGGTTTTCTATGGTGTGCTGCTTTATTCTTCGGGCACGATCGCGTAAAGCTTCGCCGTCGGGCAGCTCTGCGAACATCAGGTTTCGTTTTATGGTGAAACCACTGAGCACTCGCAGCCGCGTTTGAAGTGTCTTATTTTGGACGGCGACCGTTGAATCGCGCACGAAAGACTCTGAGTTTACGTTCATAGTGGGCGTGACTGTGACTGAGATCTTCTCCGTTCAAATCTTTGGAGGTCTGTCGAGTAAATTCCTTATCCACCGCTATCGCTGCCTTCATTACCAGCGAGGAGTTCGGCAATGTGCATAGTTTTTGCCGTCGCCGATTGTCTGCACAATCCTCCTGCAATGTGCATAAGACAACCAACGTCGCTGGCAACAACGATTTCGGCGCCACTCTTATTTATGCTGTCGATCTTCTCCTGAAGGATTCCGCCTGAGATGTGCGGATATTTGATCGAGAACAATCCGCCAAACCCGCAGCAAGCTTCCGCGCGTTCAAGCTCGACAACTTCGATACCTTTGACTGCATTGAGCAGCCGTCGAGGCTCGTTTCTCACATTGAGTTCGCGCAACAGATGACATGATTGGTGCAGCGCAACCTTTCCCTGACTGCATGCTCCAACATCTTCGACGCCCAGGACATTGACCAGGAACTCGGTAAACTCGTAAGTCCTCGATGCGAGAGCCTCGGCACGCTCATGCCACTGTGGCTCATCTTTCAAGAGCTCCGGGTAAAACACTTTCACCATGCTCGTGCACGACCCGGAAGGGGCCACAACATACTCGCTGTCTGCGAAGATCTCTATAAATCGTTTCGCCAATGCGCGTGCTTCATCTGTAAATCCACTGTTAAAGGCCGGCTGTCCGCAACAAGTCTGCTCTATTAGAAATTCGACTTCGACGCCGAGCCTCCTCAGCACAGTGACCACGCTCATCCCCGCCTCAGGAAAGAACTGGTCCACCAGACAAGTAATGAACAGTGAAACTTTCATTCTCTTATCATTATTTCCACAGTACGCGCGGATCAAAAAGAAGCGGGAAAAACTGTCCGTGCATTCGCTCGCCCTTTGAAATTGGCGGAACACCTTCAAGCGGCGGGGAGTCGGAATCAGAAATCACGCCATCTCGGAACACGTTGATGACCGCCGCCCGCCGCGGCTGCGAAGTTCGATTCTCATATGATCCGTGAATCATCAGTGGGTGATGAAACGATGCTTCTCCGGCTTTTAGTTCAATTGCGATGGGTTTGAATCGAGATCGTAAATCTTCATTCAGCACAGCATCTATAGAATCCATATCGCCCGCCAGGCCGGTGATGGGAAGAAGCTCCCAACGGTGGCTGCCAGGCACATAATAAACGCAACCATTTTCGCGGGTAGATTGATCCAGCCCAATCCAGCAACTCAGGTGCGCCATCGGTTTTGTCCTGGTCCAATATGAGTAGTCCTGATGCCAGGCTACGCGTCCGCCGTGAAGCGGTGGTTTGCAGAAGAGCTGATCGTGCCAGAAACGAACCGGGCCTTCAAGCAACTGTGCGGCAGGTACGATAAAAGCAGGATTCCAAAGCAGGTCGTGAAATGCCGTCGAGATCCGCCACGCACCCAGAGCGTGAAATAGAATTGCCGCAGGGTCCGCCGATTCATTGGAATGGTACTCGTAGAACAAGTGATGCGCTTCGTTCGAGGGTTCAGCGAGTGCAACGAGTTCTTCTCGAAGAACCTCGATTTGTGAGTCGCTCAACATTCGAATCCCGCTAATGTAACCATTTTCCTTATAGAATTCGATCTGATCATTAGAAAGCTGAAACCGGCGCCATTCTTCGTCCGAAGCCGGAACTGCGAAAAGGTTGGATATCAATCCGTGACGAGTTGAAAGGTCCTCTATCATCGCGTCGCCAATTTCCAATTGAACTCCAGGTCGAGGTTGACGTAATCCTTGAGTGATGGCCTCGATCCTTTAAGAGAGCCGCCGGTGGATATGAAACAACAACAACTGTCGAATGAGCAATGCGCGTTTTGGTCAAAGGTCGTAGAAAAGTACGACCGGGTAGTGGACGCGCAGATTGGACGGGGAACTCGGCCCCTGGTTCGGGATCGTCTGTCAAAGGAGGATCGATTGGGTTCCCTGGCAGAATTCGGCTGTGGGACTGGCTATTTCACTGAGCTGCTGGCGAACAAGGCTCAAAGCGTTGTGGCAACGGATCTATCACCCGCAATGATCGCCCTGGCGAAAGCGCGAATCAGGGAAGCAAATATAGTCTTCCAGGTAGAAGACTGTCAGTGCAGTTCCCTGCCGGCGACATCATTTGATACCGCTTTCATCAGTCTGGTTATTCATTTTACGGATCCGAAACGGACCGTTCATGAGATGAACCGTATCCTTAAGACCGGCGGAATCCTGATCATTGCCAATCTCGATCCTGCAGTACTAACTGGATCAGATCGCGTCCGTTGCCTCGTTCGTATTCTTTATCACGGCATCACCGGGTACCGGCTCAAACCCCCTAAGGGATTTGGGCGAAATGTCTTAACTGAAAAACAACTATGCGATCTGCTGATTGAGACCGGGTTTAGAATACAAAGCAGCGAGACGATTAGAGATGCTACAAGGAGTTCTCACATCCCGGTGGAGTACATCAGAGCAGTGAAGGTTTCATAGGTCGTATAGAACCTGCAGGACCTATACGACCTATTTGCGTTGTTTCAGGCGCAAAGTGCTTGCAGTTTTGCAGCTTCAGGAGACTTCAACGACAGGATAAACAATTCAATCTCTCGTTTGTCTGCTTCCTGTTCGGCGACGAAGTTCTGTACGGCAAACAGTCGAATCTCTTCCCATTCTTCCTTGCTGAGGCTCATAAACGCATTGACCACCTCGGGATCGAAATGGGCTCCAGATCCCGCCACGATTTCCTTACAAGCGACCTCGTACGATTGGCCAGCGCGATATGGACGATCACTAAGAATAGCGTCGAATGCATCAGCCACGGCGAAAATGCGGGCGTGTATGTGAATACTGTCGCCTTTAAGTCTGTTAGGATAGCCGCTCCCGTCGTACTTCTCGTGATGCTGGCCTACCACAAACCTCGCACCGGACAAGAACTCGACGCCTTCGATTATCCGCAACCCCAGTTCCACGTGCGCACGCATTCGCACCCATTCATCGGTGGTTAAAGCGCCGGGCTTTAGTAGCACGGAGTCGGGTACGCCGACCTTGCCGATATCGTGAAGCAAGGCGCCCTGCTCGAGCGATACCAGGTCACTCGCGCTCAATCCCATGCGATTGCCCAGGGCCAACGAGTAAGCTACCACCCGATCCGAGTGTCCGCGGGTCTCAATGTCTCGCGCCTCCAGGGTTCGCGCGAGACCTTTAAGCGTTGCGCGATAGTTTTTATAAAGCCTGTCGAGCATCAGATTCAGCTGCTCATTCACTGCCCGAAGCTCATCGGTCCGGATCTTCACTCGCTCTTCAAGCGCGAGTTCATAGTTGTGCTTATCCTCCAGCGCCCGTTGATAACGCAGCGCGCGATCCACCGCCAGCATCACCCGAGTCATATCGAACGTCTTGAGGATGTAATCAAACGCGCCGTACCGCATGGCGTCGATCGCATAATCAATGTCGGTCATTGCGGATATCATAACCATCACTGTGCTCGGGCAGGCCTCCTGCACGAATCGGCACAGCTCGAGCCCACTGGCTCCTCGCATGGTTATGTCGCTCAGCACCAGTTCGAATGAACCGCGTTGAAGCAGGTTTACCGCATCCTCCACATTCGAGGCGTTGACGCACTGATAGGCGTCGCCGAGAAAACCGGACAACATCCTGCGCATAGCCTCATCATTATCAACAATCAAAATAGAAGTGGCCGCGGATTTCATTAGGCGCTCCTCAGGTTTTCTGTGCTGGAAAACCGATTGGGGGGTTGGCCTTTGAAAGTCAGCTGCGGTGGCGCAAGGTTCGGACCGGCAAAAGTCTTCAACTTACTCGATCGCGAGGGATGCTGAAGCTTGAAAAGCGCCTTGGCTTCGATTTGTCGGACCCGCTCGCGGGTTACGCCGAAGTAACTGCCTACCTCATCGAGCGTATGCTCACGACCGGTATGGCCGAGGCCGAATCGCATCTTCAATACTTTCTCTTCGCGTGGAGTCAGGTGCTTCAGCGCATCATTAATCGCCTCTCGCAAATCGGCGTTGATTAGCTCCTCGCTGAAACCGGATACGGACTTGTCTTCAATCAGATCCCCGAGGCTCACGTCCTCATCTGCTCCTACTGGAGTCTCAAGCGATATCGGCTCCTGGACCACCTCGAACACCTTGCGTACTCGCGCTTCCGGCACATCCAATTTCTTCGAAATCTCCTCGGCAGTCGGCGCATGGCCAAGCTCTTGTTCCAGTGCCCGGCAAGCTTGAACCTGCTTGTTTATGGTCTCAACCATATGAACCGGAATTCTAATCGTGTGCGCCTGCTCCATTATGGCTCGGGTGATAGCCTGGCGAATCCACCATGTGCCATAAGTAGAAAACTTGAATCCGCGACGCCAGTCGAATTTGTCTACGGCCCGCATCAAACCTACGTTGCCTTCCTGAATCAAATCCAGAAACTGCAGACCGCGATTTGTGTATTTTTTCGCAATTGAAACCACCAGCCTGAGATTCGATCGAACCATCTCATCCCGTGCGAAACTCGCTTCCGTATCACCTATGCTGAGCCACGTGAACTCGCGCTCAAGTTCGGTTACGCTGATGTGCCACTTTGCCTCGAGAGCATTCAAATTGCGTGTGGCCTGACGAAGATCTCGCTTCAACTCGCTCTCATTTGCACGCCGGCTTCTTTTGCGGTCAATTGCCTTTTGAGCTCTTTGAAGAGACGCTTTGACCTCCCGGCCCTGATGGACGGTCGCGCGCAGTAATCCGGCCAACTCATCCCTCTGAGAACTGGTGATGTCAAGGTTGCGGCACTGACGACTCAGAAGAACTCGTTGGCGCGCAAGCTTACGCCGCAGGCGCGGAAGCTTCTTAGAGCGTTTCGGCTCGCTCTGAATTTTCTTCCACAGCTTGAGCGCAGATTTGTATTCACTGGATATCTCGGAAATCGAATCGAGGGTCGAAGCTAAGTATTCCTGGATGCCCGCTTCGGTGATATCTTCCTGATCACGAAAGTTGATGACTTCGCGTATATGCAGCTCAGCTCGCTTTAAACGCTCGCCAATCCCGACGATCTCTTCGATGCAAATTGGCACTCGAGAAATCGCTTTGGAGATGCGCCGGCAACCCCGCTCGATTTTGAGCGACAGTGCCGCTTCTCCTTCGCGGGTCAGCATAGGCGTAACTCCCATCTCACGAAGATAAACACCCACGAGATCCTCAGCACTATCGACTTCTCTTGAAGGATCGGGATCTCCCTGCGTGTCACTCTCAATTAAATGATCGTCCCTTCCGGTGAGGTCGTTTTGTTCGTCCCTAATGTCGGGTTCGTCAAAGCCTGTTGAGTAGTCATCGAGGTCGGTTTTTCCCACTAAATGCAATCGGCGGTCTTGAACGTCCTGCGCAGCTGGAGTCGCCGTTAAAGTTTCTTTTTTTCTCACATTCTCTCCTTAAAAACACAGGGCTGAGTCATTAGAGGGGACCTTGGTTTCATGTGGAGAACATACAAAGAGGTGAAGATTCGATAATCATGTCTGTCGGGGTTGCGAGGTCATTCCCCTCGCGGGTTACTGATGCTGCTGAAAAAGCGAGTTCTGAATGCTGCGATCACCGGAGGGCTCAGAGAGGGCTTCATAGACACAGCGGGGACATCCAAACCACCAAAGAAAAATCTGTATTAATTAAGGGGCGAAGCGGTGCCGCCAATTTTATTCATGTAGGCCTTCAAGTCAATAGTTTTTTATTTTGTTTAATATTGACGAAAAGTTAGATTGAGTCTGCCTTCAAAACATAATTCTGGAGGCGCGGTTCCTCCCAATAACCCCGAAACACCGTGATATCGGAGCCTGCTCGGACCACCCATCGCCAAAGCATCCCCTGATTTGAGAACAAAGCGCTTTAGCAGATCTTTTCGTTTCAGTCCGCCGATCATGAACTTGGCAGAGTCACCGAGCGAGATAGAGACGACTGGAATGCCAGCTTCAATAGTCTCTGGCCTTTCGTCCTTGTCTTGATGAAGACCTAATCTTCCAGTTGGAGGGTAGAGATTAATCAGACATATGTCGGGGTCTATCGTCATATGCGCCGCCGCCGCAATGCGCCGCGCCAAATTCTTGAGCGCCGCGGGAAGCTCCTGAACTGGCAGACCATCGTAATCCGACCGAACGGCTTCATATGAGTATGTCTTTGCATTCCAATGCTTTCCAAGACAGACCATTTTTATAGACATATTGCCGCCACCGCGGACTACGGGGGTGTAGAAGCCCGCGGGTTCATTGCCGATCTCCATGCAACGCCGCAACAAATTCAGTTGCTCTTTGATCGTCAAGAACGCGGGTAAATGGAATGTACCTGGATAGATTTCCATGGAGCTTGCTGAGCAGCGAGGAATGTCTCGCTATCAAGATTTTATACGTCACGAGGAATGTTTCGCTATCAAGATTTTATACGTCAAATGATTGGGGAGATGCTTTAGAGGGGGGAGCAGTAGGCAGTCGCAATCAGTAATTCTGACTGCCTCCTGCTGGGAGCTTAGCTGAGCGCAGACGCCAGCTCGCGAGGAGACCGGTGTCTGCGCAACTATGATTTATTGCGTCGGGAGCTTTGTATCTAAGCCGTTCTTCAGGAAATGGCTGTCCGACAATAATCCTGGGCCTGCCTGCAGATCGGGAACATTCTGCAAAGCAGCTCGAGGCTACTTCTTCGCTCCGATCACTGCATCCTTGGCGGCCTTGGCCACTCTGAATCTAATAACCGTCTTTGCCGGTATTTGAATCTCCGCCCCGGTAGCCGGGTTCCTTCCAGTACGAGCCTTGGTCTGTTTTTTGACCAGCTTGCCGATCCCAGGAATAACAAACTCACCCGCTTTCTTCGCCTCGCGATAAGCGATTGTGCTTAGTGATTCAACGAATGCCACCGCCGTCTTCTTATTGGTGCCAGTCGCTTCGGCCAACTCGGTTGCGAGCTGCGTCTTCGACATCTTCTTTGCGTTTGCCATAAGTAATATTGTCCTCTTTCTCTATTTTGGTCTCTGTGTTTTCACAGGATTTCTTGACTTGGGTCCGATTTGAAGCCCGCGCTTCGCTCGATAGGGCACTTCGGGTACCACCCAAAAAGATACCCCTGCTTCGGCCGCCCCAAAGTCGAGCCAGCAAAACAGGGGATTTCTGCGACGCGAAGATTACTACACCAGAAATGAAGTTGCAACCAAAAAAGCGCGAAAAACCCGCATTTTTATTAGGTGAAATTGATTCTCAATCAAAAAAATTACCTGCGCTACCCTGCAGCCTGCTTTTTAATCAGCCGGTGACTCGAATCGCTTCACCAGGCCAACTGCCCAAATCAATCTTATTGACTGCCCGTGCATCAGATGAGAAAATTCGGTCTTGTAATGCACGCCCCCGCGGTGTTCAAATTAATCAACCGTCGAGAAGGATCTCCCTCCGACTAAGTGGGCTTTAAGATGTTGGAGTTCAAGCAGCGCCAATCCGAAACAGAAGAACTTCCCCCAAGGTGGAGCATAGGTGTCGACCGTCGTCACGTCGCAGTATATGTCGGCCTGGCATTGATAGCGGGCTTTGCCGCAGGATTCATCGTCTCGAAATCGTTGAATCGAAAAGAGCAGACTACTCTTCCGCCTGTGACCGATACTCGGCCAGCGACGCGGCAAGCGCCTTTGGACGCGACTTTTGGAGAGTACCATCGAGTCAACCGCATAATAAGGGCTGACACGATCGAGGTCGATGGCGTAGGACCAGTGCGCTTAATTGGAATTGAGACACCAGACGGCAAGTCTCCAAAAGAAATTTACGGTGTACACGGTCAGCGTGCCCTAAGCTTTATAGAAAAGTTGTTGACCGGCCAGGAAGTCCGGATTGAAGCCGATACTCCCGGCAGCGGACCGGACAAAGACGAATCAGGTCAGGCATTGGCGTACGTGTATACTCGGGACGGCATTCTGGTGAACGGTGAAATGGTGAAGCAGGGTCTCGCCTTTGTGCATGGCACAGAATTCCGTTTGGCGAATGATTTTCGCGGATTTGAGCGGGATGCAATGCAATCGATGCGAGGCGTATGGGGCTCTTCATCATCATCGTCTCCTACTTCTACGCTCGCCACTGCTCCGCCTCCCACCGTGACACCGTCGACAGGTGATGAGAAACCAAAGAAGCTTTCTCCGCTCGCGCCCTCAGCGTTCGGGGCGAATCTTCCGGCGCTTTCAGGAACTCCAGCCACACCATCTGAGCCAACCGTGTGGGTATCGACAGGAGACAAGCTATATCACAAGTCCGGTTGCGAATTTCTGGACAAGAAAAAGCGCTCAATAGGGTTGTCACAGGCGAAATCGGAGGGCTTCACCGCCTGCAGTCGCTGCTTTGCCTCAACGGTTATGAAAGCGCCCTAGATCGTCGAACTAAGTGCAAGCTGAGTTTTGTCTCGAGTCTAGATTCACTCTTGAGAATTCGCCAGATCTGAACCGATTTTGCACTTGACTTGTGCAGTATACTATTTGCGGATTGTCCCCCTATCAGCGTAACACCCAGCCGAGAGCGAGAGTCGCCCTCGGATAAGAAACGCCCGCAGGACAACAGGACAATAAGACAAGGACAGGGGTTATCATCATGAGTAGGCGATGTGTACTTGTCTCCGCTTCACCATTCCTCTTTCTCATTCTTCTAGGTCACTCAGCTGCGTCGATGGCATCTACGACTGGAGCATCGAAAAAACGGCTCACCAAAACGAGCCAAACCCAAAGCCATTGCGCATCTTGCGCGAACGAAACCGCCCGCAAAGCAGCAAAAGGCTCCACCAGAAGACGGACGAGGCTCGCGAAAAATGTTTCTTGTCATCCCAGGAATTACGTTGATCCAAAGATTGCAAAGAATTACAACTCTGCGATGCGAGATATGAAGCGCTCAGGAATTAAACCTCAGGTAACCAGCGCCTGGCGCTCCTCCGAAAAACAAGCAAGTCTGTATCGGTGTTCACTGAGCACTCGCTGCCGGAGATCAAACCCGGGGCTTTACCGCGCGCTGCCTCCCGGTAACTCAATACATGAAGCTGGCTTCGCAGTTGATATTGCAGGCGTCGCATCCGGCCCAAGAGGTGGTAAGCGGCTGACGCCGAAAGGCAGACGGATTGTCGCAATAATGAAGAAGAATGGCTTCAACTGGCGGTACGGGCTACGGGATCCAGTACACTTCGAAGCTGACCCGACGAAGCACGGTTACCGCAGCGTAAAGGCGGCGATCAAACGTTCCCAAACCACTTGTTCATTACGATTAGCAAAGACCAGGCCTCAGAAGAAAGCGACAAACAAGGTTGCATGAATAGCGAGTAGTGATGAGTGACGAGTGACGAGTGACACTCACGTCTAGAGCCATCACTCGTCACTCGTCACTGGTCACTCGGTCACTCGTCACTGGTTTCTCGTCACTTGTTAATTGTCACTCGTCACTCGACGCTCCTCACTCCTCACTCCTCCCTCACCCCTCATTGACTTCCCTTCCTTCGGCTAATTAGAATCGGCCTTCTTCACGAGGACATCCTAAATGAAACTATCTCTTCTCGACTGGTCAGTCATAGCCGCGTATTTTCTGTTCAACCTCGGCATCGGCATTTACTACGCTCGTCGTGCGCGCGGCAGCACAACAGAATTCTTCCTCTCGGGTCGCGACGTACCCTGGTGGCTCGCCGGCACATCGATGGTCGCGACTACCTTCGCAGCCGATACGCCGCTCGCCGTAACCGGGTTTGTCGCCCAAAACGGAATTGCCGGAAACTGGCTCTGGTGGAATCTGGTGATGAGCGGAATGCTTACGGTCTTCCTGTACGCTCGTCTGTGGCGGCGTGCCGGTGTGATGACCGATATCGAATTTGCTGAGCTACGTTATTCCGGTAAGCCGGCGGCTTTCCTGCGTGGATTTCGAGCACTCTATCTTGGCCTCCCCATCAACTGCATCATCATGGGATGGGTGAATCTGGCCATGGTCAAAATCCTCGAGACGACTCTTGGGCTCGATAAGCGCGGAGCGGTTACGGTTGTCATTGGCATATTGTTATTCACTGCGTTTTACACAACGATTTCAGGGTTGTGGGGGGTGCTGGTCACCGATCTGTTTCAGTTCGTTCTAAAGATGGGCATGGTCATCGTACTAGCGATCCTGGCGGTGAATGCAGTCGGCGGTATGGGTGCTCTCAAAGAAAAGATCGCAACGCTGGATGCCTCAAGTGGGATGGCGGGCTCGCGCCTGTCGTTTTTTCCGGAACTCGATTCTCTCTGGATGCCGGCGATCACCTTATTCACTTATCTGGCAGTGATCTGGTGGGCAAGCTGGTATCCGGGCGCCGAGCCGGGTGGCGGCGGTTATGTCGCGCAGAGGATATTTTCTGCGAAGGACGAACGCCACGGGCTTCTGGCAACTCTGTGGTTCAATGTAGCGCACTATGCTATCAGACCGTGGCCCTGGATTCTGACCGCACTGGCATCATTGATTCTCTATCCGGAGCTTGCTGACAAGGAGACCGGTTACATACGAACCCTTATGGATCCGAATGTATTTCCCGTGTACTTGCGGGGTTTCATGTTGGCGGCCTTTGCCGCGGCTTATATGTCGACGATCGGCACCCAGCTCAATTGGGGCGCGTCATATGTGATCAACGATTTCTATCGCCGATTTGTAAAGCGGAATAGCAGCGAGCGTCACTACGTAATAATTTCTCAGATGGTCACTGTGTTGCTGATGGTGGTGTCATTGATAGTGACGTTCAATCTGGAGTCGATTGGTACCGCGTGGAAACTATTGCTGGTAACAGGCGCCGGAACCGGTACGGTATTGATCCTGCGCTGGTTCTGGTGGCGAATAAATGCGTGGTCAGAAGTCTCCGCAATGATCACCGCCGCACTGGTTTCACTCTTTCTTCAAGACGCGCACGGTAAAGTATTTGGATTTATCAATGACCGTTTTGGTACTCACCTGGGGTTGCCTCAGTTTCTACGATCGCCTGGCTGGGACAGCGGCAAGCCCAAAGATTTTGCATATTTGATTCTCATAACCGTTGGAGTCACCACTCTTGTTACGCTTGCAGTCACCTTCATGACCCCGGCCGAGCCAATGGAAAAGCTTGTCGAGTTTTATCGAAAGGTTCGCCCGGAAGGCCCCGGATGGAAACGCGTAGCACTACAATCCGGCGCGACTTCGAAATCCCATGGAGGTCTCGCTCTTCAGTTTGCAAATTGGTTCCTCGGCTGCGTGTTGATTTACGGCTTCCTGTTTGGCGTCGGGTACCTGATCTTCGGCGTGCTACTGAAAGGCGTTGCGTTCCTGCTTGGAGGCCTGATAGCGGGAGCATTGATCATGCGGAACCTGAAGAGCGCCGGCTGGCAACCATCTCCAGATGAGACAGCGGAAGCTAAGGACGTCGCAGCAGTTGCGTGAACGATTTACCCGGCTTCCCGGCAATACGAAAACTTCTTTTTCAGAACCAGGCGATTTGGGAAGCCACCCTATTTCCAAGGGTACAATTTTATTGATCAGGGAGAAAAAGTGATCTTAAGAAGAAGCATCTGGATAGTAATTCTACTTACAACATCAATCGTGGTTGCTTCCCTTCCGGAGGGACTTGCCGGCATTCAAAAGCCAAAACAGTCGTCTGGCGATCGGACCTGGGTCGAGACAACACTCGCGGGAATGACGCTCGACGAAAAGATCGGACAACTGATCATTCCCGCGACTGTCGGCATGTTTTTGAGCCAGGACAGCGAGGCCTTCCAGCAAGCGAGCCGCGACATTACGCGGTTTCACGTCGGCGGCTATCACATGCTTGGGGAAGAGAAAATTCTTCACGAACCGGCAGGGGTAGCGCTATTAATAAACCACTTGCAGGAAATCTCGAAGATTCCGTTGTGGATTACCGCGGATTTTGAAGGAGGAGTCGGCCTACGTTATATCGGCGCGACGAGGCTGCCGCGAGCAATGGCGTTGGGCGCGACCGCCAATCCCGATCTCTCTTATCAAGCCGGGCGAATAACCGCTGAAGAAGCACGAGCCCTTGGGGTGCAGGTCAATTTCTACCCGGTGGTGGACGTCAACAATAATGCTCGCAATCCGATTATCAATATACGCTCGTTCGGCGGGGATCCCTTGTCAGTGGCTCGTATGGCCCGAGCATACATTCGGGGGTCGCAGGAGCACGGAGTGATGGCCACCGCAAAGCATTTCCCGGGTCACGGCGACACTTCAACGGACTCACATCTCGAGCTGCCAGTCATCGATGTCGATCGCGCACGCCTGGATTCTATCGAGCTGCCTCCATTTAAGGCCGCGGTTGATGAGGGAGTCGGAGGCGTTATGAGCGCGCACATTGCCCTGCCTCGAATCGAACCCGGCAAGCTGCCAGCGACGCTTTCCAGCTCGATGCTCACCGGCGTATTGCGAAATGAGATGAAATTCGGCGGCGTCATTTTCACCGACGCAATGAATATGCAAGGGATCGCCGCGCACTATCCCGAAGGTGAAGCCGCAGTTCGCGCGGTCAAAGCCGGCGCCGATATCATCTTGTATCCACCAAGTGTCGAACAGGCTTTCATCGCTGTAAAGAAAGCAGTCGAGTCAGGTGAGATTAAGGAGACTCGGATTGACGACTCGGTTCGACGGATCCTTGCGGCAAAGGCGAACCTCGGTCTCGATCGAAATCGTTTGGTGGATATCAGCAAGCTTGATAAGGCTCTCGGTGCAGCTGAGAATCAGCGCATCGCCCAACAGATCATCGAAAACGCCATTACACTAGTCCGCGATAAGCGGGGCGACTTGCCGTTGAAGCTAACTCCCGCACAGAAAGTTCTGTTCATCACAATCGTAGACAACAGCGAAGGCTGGCGGGACGGCGTTCCAGGTCGAGCGTTTTTTTCAGGACTCATAAAACGTCACCCAAATTCAAACAGCGTCTATGTGAGCGACAAGACTTCCCCGGCAGAGTTTGAGTTGATAAAGAAACTGGTGACGTTTGCGGATGCTGTTATCGTGAACGGGTTCATCCGTGTTTCATCTTTCAAGGGATCAATCGACATGAGCGACGGCGAGATCAACCTGTTGAAGCAGTTGTCCTCGATCGAGAAGCCGTTTGCGTTTGTATTGTACGGCAGTCCATATCTTTTATCGTTTGTTCCTGAACTTACTTCCTATATTTTGGCGTACGAATATTATCCGGCTGCTGAAGAGGCTTCGCTGAAGGCTGTGTTGGGCGAGATTGAATTCAAGGGCAAGCTCCCGATTGAGTTGCCTGGCTTTTATCCAATCGGACACTCAATCGCGAAGAAGTAAGCGAACAGAACTGAAGGATAGGTATAATCAGAGCAATGGAAGAATCATCAATGTTCCGCAACGACGCGGATGAAGTAAGAGTCTTTACTTTAAGCGAAGCTCGAAGCCTCATACCCAGGCTTCGCAAGCTTCTGGCCCGGATGATCAAGGAGCGTGAAGCGCTGCTCGACATGCGGGTAGAAATCGATCTCGCTCGTGAGAAGGCCAGCGAGGGCGGCGGTGGGAGTCCACTTGGTCCCGTCTACCTGGTTCACCTTATTGCTTTCAGTGAAGCTGTACAGGAGATCGAATATTTGGGCGTTCAAGTCAAGGATCTTAAGACCGGTCTGGTAGATTTCCCATACGATCGCGACGGTCGCATAGTTTATCTCTGCTGGAAGCCCGATGAGGACGAGATAGGCTGGTGGCACGAGGTCGATGCTGGATTTGCAGGAAGGCAGCCGCTTACCGACGAGTTTGAATAGACTCCGGTTCTCCTTAACCTGCCGGATGAAGACCAAGCGTTGTTTTAGCCGAGTCCCTCACCACTCAAGGGACGAGCGTAAGCTAAATACGTTCAGATAAGGATCGATGGGCAACCGTAGGGACGGGGGAGATCTGCCTGTTCACGGCTTATGCCGATGTGCGGGGTTCTTCCTTGCGCACCGGCTCGTCTCGATACTTGCGGTCGTCGTCGCGATACCTGCGATCATCTAGCTCTCGTGGATCGTCACCGCGCATACCTGATTTGAAGTGACGAATACCTTCGCCAAGCCCTTTAGCCACTTCCGGTATGCGGCGTGCGCCAAACAAAATAATGATTATCAGCGCTATTATCAGTAGCTCGGGCATTCCAAGTGGACCCATGTCATGTGCTCCTTAACGCGTGAACTCTTGATGAAGCGATTCTAGACCCGGATGTAACCCGTGTCAAACATACCTTTGGTGACCGATTCAGGTAAGGGAAGATTAAAAGGTAGCGAATGATATCGTTCGAACTTCGATTCAAATCGCACGGTTGGGTGGGCGACCGGAGCCCCTAACTCCGAACCAGATAATTATTATCAGCGCTATTATCAGTAGCTCGGGCATTCCAAGTGGACCCATGCCATTTGCTCCTTAGCGCGAACTTTGATGAAACGATTCTATACCTGGATATACAACCTGTGTCAAATATAGCTTTGGTGACTGATTCGGGTAATGGAGGGTCAGAGGAAGCCGCTGATTGGATAACTTTCGAACCTGGACTGAATTACACCGTTGGTGGCGACGTGAAGCTAAAACTCGCTGGTATCAGTATTCACAACCGGGAGGCTTATCAACGACGCGCGGTCACATTGACGCCTACGCTCCAACGAAAGTGCCGAAAACACTTTACATTGAGCCGCCGTCTTTCCAGACGCTGAGACAGGCGTTTTGAATCGGACCTGCACTTTAAAATTCTTCGGAACCGTGATGTTCTTAGTAGAGGTAAGACCTGGAATTCCGTTCTTGAACAACTCCATTTCGATGTTCTTAAGAAACTCCGTTTTCTTCTGGACCTCTTGAGCCTTAAGCCGCGCAATTCGTTGCTCTGAAGCGAAGTTCAGGGCGTTAACCGCGTTCAGCGCCAGATGTTGCATCATCGTCCCTGCCACCACGATCGAGGCCACTGGGGGCGCGGAAGCTGCTACACGCTTGGCGCGCGTTTTGGCTGTTCGGCGGGAACAGGTCGTATTTGGAGCCTCGGCCTTCGAGACGTTACTTATTGTGTCGAATTCCTCTTCAGGCTGACCGTTGCATGCATATTCGCTCGCCGAGTCAGTGCATTCACCATCATCCCTTTGTGTGTCGCTGTCTTGTTCTTGATTTACAGAAAGGTCAGTGGGGACTACCGGATTGTAGCTTGCGGCGAAGACTTCGGAGATCTGCTGCCAGGCGTCCATCGCTCCGGAGAGTTTCGGGCTAAAACTAACCTGTATACCCGCAAATCTAAGCGAAAATGGGAGGATCGCAAGGCCCAAAACCAGGAAGAAGGCCGTGCCAACCGAAGAGTGTCCTGATTTATTCAATCGTTGCATCTCAGTCTCCGAATCTCGTCAACCGGCTCCCGCCTGAGCGCTGCCTTCCGAAACGGTGCTATCAATCGAAAGTTCAGTTTTTTCTACGTTTCCGTTCTCTGCTTCGTTCAACGCGTAAGTGGCTCAAAAATCGAGAAGGTTGCAAATTTTTTTCTCGATGCAGTGACACTATAAATTACGCCCCGGGCAGGCTTAAAGAATGCGGATTTTCGGAAGTGATCGTACTTTTCAGTTTGGATCTTAGCGTCTTAGCGACTCTGCGGCTTTGCGTTTATTCATGTACTTCGGCCCTGGAACCATTGGGTAAACGCAAAGCCGCGAAGCCACAAAGACGCTAAGCTTTGAACAACGTCGCCTGGTCTGGGTGAGCGCCCGTTTTTCGAAAATCGAGTCCGAGATGCTCGTAAGCAAGGCGTGTTGCGGTGCGGCCGCGGGGAGTGCGATTCAAAAAACCGATTTGTAACAGGTAGGGTTCATAGATTTCTTCTATGGCGTCTTTTTCTTCGCTGATGGCCGCCGAAAGTGTCCCGAGACCAACCGGTCCACCATCAAACTTGCCGATAATTGTCATAAGGAGCTTGCGATCGACTTCATCCAAGCCGAAAGTATCCACTTCCATACGGTCGAGGGCCTGAGCCGCTACGTCTCCGTTCACGTTGCCATCATGCAGAACTTCGGCGATATCACGAACCCGCCTCAGCAACCGATTTGCTATGCGAGGAGTGCCGCGCGACCGCTTGGCTATTTCGTGAGCACCGGTTGGGTCCACGGTGACGTCAAGGATATCGGCTGATCTGTTTACGATCACTTCCAGATCGGCAACCGGGTAAAAGTCCAAATGTAGCGGAATCCCAAATCGCCCCCGCAGCGGAGCGCTGATGAGCCCGGCCCGCGTTGTCGCACCCACCAGGGTGAACTTTGGGAGTTCGAGTTTTATCGATCGTGCCGAAGGTCCCTGACCGATGATTATGTCCAACTGATAGTCTTCCATTGCGGGATACAGCACCTCTTCAATGGTCGGATTCAATCGGTGGATCTCATCTATGAAAAGGACGTCGCCTTCGGAAAGATTTGTCAGGAGCGCAGCCAGGTCGCCGGCCTTTTCAATCACCGGTCCTGCGCTGGTCTTAATGTCGCTGCCCATCTCATTCGCAACAATGTGAGCAAGAGTAGTTTTCCCCAAGCCTGGCGGCCCGTATAACAGGACGTGATCGAGCGCTTGTCCTCGTTTGCGAGCGGCCTGAATGAAAATCGACAGATTCTCTTTGACCTTAGTCTGTCCAATGTACTCGCGCAGCCACTTCGGCCTAAGGCTAAGCTCAAATTGCTTCTCGTCGTCGCCCTCCGCGCCGGCGGCTATGATCCTGTTTTCGACCATCAATCAAACTCCCAACAACGGACGCATTCTCTGATCGCGCAGTTTATCATAAGCTGTCCCACCAGCCGAACAATGTTACAAAACTCGCGGGTGGCCGTATAATCAACTCAATAAATCCTATGAGCAAGTCACCTGAAGAAGGAAAGATCTGGGAATGGCGCGCGTTTGGCAAGTTGAGCGACGATCTCGTGTCTCGAGTGCGCGCTTATCCCATCAGGATGGGTATAAAAGACATTCAGGGCGAAGATCTTTATTTAATTTCGCCAGACAGCGATCAAAACGTTAAGTTGCGTCGTTCTCAAGGGGGCTGGGTGCTCAAGTTCAAGCTGCTTTTCGAGACCAGGACGGCACCCATCGAGCTTTATAGCGAGAGTGCTGAGTATACCTATACGCTTCCGGTGCCCTCGGATAGAGTGAGAGAGGCGGCGGTTTTGCTGGCAACAGCCCTTCCCCGGACGATCCCTGGCGATGATGAACACTTTGATTTAGAGAAGCTCATCACTGCATTGGCAGAGTCGTCCCCGCCAATCGTCGAGACAACCGTTTCAAAGGTCAGATCCCAGTTCGCGTTCGAAAATGGTTGGTTTGAACTTGCGGACGTCGATTTCGAACAGCTAAGCACCCAATCAATATCGGTGAACTCTCGGGACCTCCAGGTAGTCAAAGAAATGACTAAACAGCTCGACGCGGGGAACCTCGAAGCTATGAACTATGTCGAGGCGTGCCGCCGCTGGGGATAGGGACAGTAGGCAGAAAGCAGTAGGCAGAAGGCGGTAGGCGGTAGGCAACGAGACGCATTAGCGATCTTTACTACCCCTACTGCCCTCTGCCTACTGCCCTCTGCCTACTGCTTTCTGCCTACTGCTTTCTGCCGACTGGCTTCTGCTTTCTGCCGACTGCCTACTGCTTTCTGCCTACTGCCTTCTTCATTTCAGTCTTGCGCCGTTCGGGACTTCCTCCCCAAAAGTCGCAAGCACCGGACGCCCTTCGTCTCCTACCGATGCCGCCAGCAGCATTCCGTTTGATTCAAGACCACGAAGCTTGCGGGGCGCTAAATTCGCCACGACGATTATCTTCTTTCCTACGACATCCTCAGGCGCGTAATGCTCGGCTATTCCCGCCAGGATTTGCCTCGGTTTTTCTTCGCCAAGATCAACTACCAGCCTCAATAGCTTGTCGGCCTTGGGAACTCGCTCAGCTTCAAGGACTGTGGCTGCACGCAACTCCACCTTCGCAAAGTCATCAATCCCGATCTTGTCGCTTGGCGGAGATGACGGGCCGGCGGCCGCCGAGGTCCGCGACGCTACGGGTACAGGGCTTTCCTGCTTTTTGCTCTCGTCGCCGGACAAGCTGCCGCTCGACGGCGTGGCACTGCTGCTATCGATTTCCGCCATTATTTTTCCTTTGTCCATTTTCGGGAACGCGGGAGTGATCTGGCCAATCGCCGACACATCGACCGGCGCTCCCCAGATTGTTTCGTTGGGATTGATTCGAAGCGGTTCCCCGCTAAGACCCATTTGCTGCCATAGCTCTAGTGATGTATCGGGCAATACTGGAGCCACCAACAGCACCAATTGACGCAGAGCTTCGTAAGAGACCGCCAGTACGGTTTCCAACTGCTCGCGAGCCGCTGGATCTTTGGCAAGAACCCACGGCCGGCTATCGGTTATGAATTTGTCAACTCGCGCGATTCCGGCCCACGCCGCTTCGATACCACGAGAGAAGTTCAATACGCTGAATTCTAAATCAAATCTTTTCTTCGATTCCTCGATCTGGCGGATCACTTCCGATACATCCCCGTTCTGCGATTCTCTGAGTCGAGGAGGTTTACCATCGAAGTAATTTCGGATCATCGTCAGCGTGCGGCTCGCCAGGTTGCCGATACCGTCTGCTAAATCAGAATTCACGCGATCGATTAATCCCTGATAGGTAACCTCTCCATCCTGGCCAAAGACCACCTCGCGAAGAAGATAGTAGCGGATCTGGTCGTTGCTGAAGTATTGATGCAACACCTCTAGTTGAATGGCGTTCCCGAGCGTTTTGCCCATTTTCTGGCCGCCCCGCAGCAACATGCCGTGGACAAAGACCATCTTTGGAGGCTCGATTCCGGCGCCCAGGAGGAACGCCGGCCAGTAGACGGTATGGAATCGCAGGATGTCCTTGCCCACCATGTGAAGCGCCGGCCAGTAGCGGTCAAAGTCGTGGTAACGATCATTACCCCAGCCGAGCGCGCTGATGTAATTGATCAAGGCATCAAACCAGACGTAAATCGTATGCCCCGGATCATTCGGAACAGGTATTCCCCACTTCACCGACACACGGCTGATCGACAGATCTTTGAGCCCGCCGGATACAAATGAGATCACTTCATTCCGGCGAACATCAGGTTGCACAAAGTCCGGACGGGACTCGTAAAGCTCGAGAAGCGGCTTTTGAAACTCTGAAAGCCTGAAGAAGTAGCTCTCCTCTGCAACGCGATCCAGTGGGCGCTGATGAATTGGGCAGAGGGGAGATCCTTCTTCGCCCTCAACATCCTTGAACTCATTACAGTAGCCGCAAAACCAACCCTCGTAGTTCCCTTTGTAGATCCACCCGCGTTCTTCAAGAATCGTCCACAGCTTTCGCACAGTCGCTTCGTGATGGGCATCGGTGGTACGAATCCATCGATCGTACTTGATACCAAGGCGCCCGAAAGCCGCCTTGAATTCGTCTACCACCTCGTCGGCATGCTGGAGAAGCGGTATCCCTTTAGCTTCAGCGGCACGTTCGATGTTAATCCCGTGCTCGTCAGTACCGGTGAGAAAGAAAGAGTCCACGCCGCGTTGTCGCTTGTACTTCGTAAGCGTATCAACAACCAGCGTAGTGTAGGCGTGGCCAAGGTGAGGCTTCGCATTGACGTAGTAGATTGGAGTGGTTACGTAGAAGGTCTTTTCTCCCATTTGAGAATCATCAATGTGTGATCAATGTGACAAGCCAAAGGCAACAGCTCAAATTAAAAACCGGGTAATCAAATTATTTTTGGTGGCCCAAAAGAAGCGACATAGCCTCCGCGCGAGTTCTCTGATCCTTTAAGAACCCGCCGCGCAAAGCACTGGTGACCGCCTTCGCGCCGGGCTTCTTGATGCCGCGCATCTCGATGCACATATGCTCCGCTTCGATGACAACCATGACTCCCGTTGGCCGGAGCATATCGTCGAGCAGATCGGCGATTTCTGTCGCGAGCCGCTCCTGAATCTGAGGCTTCCGAGCCATCAAATCGGCAACACGGGCGAGCTTTGAGAGCCCAACGATCCGCCCCTCTTTTGGAATATACGCGATGTGCGCTACGCCAAAGAATGGCAGCAAATGGTGTTCGCAAATCGAGTAGAGTGGAATGTCTTTCACAATCACCATTTCGTCGTGCGTCTCAGCGGGGATGACGTGAAGAAACTCCCGCGGATCGGCGTGCAGGCCAGCGCAGATCTCTTCGTACATCAGCGCAACTCGACGCGGAGTTCCTTCGATGCCGGGACGATCTGGGTCTTCACCGATACCTTCGAGTATCAACCGCACTCCGGCGGCTACCTTTGATGCATCAAAGTGGTTACTCCTTTGCGCACCGGATTGTCCCTCTTTGTTCCTGGAATTCGGCATTTATGGCTTCGTCTCTATATTTTAAGTTTGCTTCGGTACGCTGCTATCGCGGCGCTTTGAACCTCTAACGGTGTAACCTTTGCCTCAGCCGCAAGGCGAGCGCAATCCTCATACTCCGGCTGAAAGTGTAACGTGCGTGAACCGCTGCGCGCTACCTTTATACGAACCTGACCATATTCCGTTTCAACTGTTTCAATTGTCCGTTCTAGTATTCGTCGCCCGGTTTGGTAATAACGAACACCCAGTGTGGTTGTCTCCGCCAACAACATATTGATCGTGGCGTCTGCCGCTTCCGGTTTGCACAACACCGTGAGCAAAACCCCAGGCCTGTCTTTTTTCATCTGGACCGCAGTCAGAAATACATCAAGAGCACCCAATGCCCATGCTCGATCCAAAACAAAACTGTAAATCTGCGGATTCATATCATCGATGTTGGTCTCGATGACTGTGATCACTTCCTCGGATACAAAGGTCGACGGATATCCGACTGGAGCGGAGCCCATCGTGTTCACCGACTCGATCGCTCCAATGACCAGCCGTAGTGTGTTAGGAAAGCCTTTCGGATCGCGAGATCCCGCGCCGTAACCTGCCCCAGCAATCCTCATTTGCGGTAGGGGTCCAAACTGTTCACACAGCGTCGCTGCGATCGCGGCACCGGTAGGAGTAACGAACTCACCTTCGACTTCGCCAGCATACACCGGAATGCCACTCAACAGTTGCGCAGTGGCCGGAGCGGGTATCGGCAACGTTCCGTGTTGCGTTTCGACAGTACCGCTGCCCACCCGAAGCGGCGAACAGAAGAACCGATCAACCCCAAGCGACTCGAATCCGATCATCGCCCCCACAATATCGATGATCGAATCCACCGCTCCTACCTCATGAAAATGAACTTTGTCCGGGATCGTCGCGTGGATGTTAGCCTCAGCTTGGGCTAAACGCTCAAAAACACTGATTGCTCTATCTTTGACATTTTGGCTTACGTTGGACCGAAGGATGATAGAGCGAATATCGGCAATAGTCCTGGCGGGATGACTCTTCTCGTCCACCTCGACATCAAACTTTGTAGCCGCGATTCCACTTCGCGTGACTCGGCGGCTACTAATTTTGTAGCCGTCGAGGCCGAGAGATAATAGTTGCTGGTTAAGCGACTCGAAATCGAGGCCCAAATCCAGTTGAGCTCCGATGATCATGTCGCCGCTCAATCCGGCAAAACAATCGAAGTACACGGCCCGCATTACGTCCGCTCCATTTATTAACCGGCTAACCACGTTGCTTCAAAAACTGAGGCAGAAGCTCTCCTGCTTTGCCAAGCAGCGTCACATCTGCGACGAATGAGATATCAGTCATTTCCGGATTCACTTCAATAACGCGCGCGCCACTTCGTTTGGCCGCAATAGGCAGGCCGGCCGCAGGATAGACAACTGCCGAAGTACCTATCACGAAGAAAAGATCTGATCGAACGGCTGCTTCTTCTGCCCGCTCGAAGACACCTTCCGGCAAAATCTCTCCAAAAAGTACTACATCAGGCCGCGCGGGTCCTCCGCAAGCAAGACACAACGGAGGGTTCTCTTCGAGCGGCGTTTCCCGTGCCTCAAAGGTGCTTGCGCATCTTAAGCATCGCGCGCGCCAAATGTTCCCGTGTAACTCGAGTACATTCAGGCTCCCTGCAGCGCGATGCAGGTCATCAATGTTTTGCGTGACTAATGTGAAATCGCCGGCCCGTCGTT
>Ga0126384_10000037_pt1 | contig 46356 bp, 64 predicted proteins | sample PanSoiMetPlot_36_FD_92543 | JGI IMG/M metagenome (GOLD analysis project Ga0126384, IMG submission 92543) | Tropical forest soil microbial communities from Panama - MetaG Plot_36 | ecosystem: Environmental > Terrestrial > Soil > Tropical forest > Bulk soil | place: Panama | collected 2016-02-17 | reverse complement strand
TAGCTCTGGCTCTGGTTCTGGTTCTGGCTCTGGCGATGGCTTTGGATCTGGCTATGGCGATGGCTTTGGCTCTGGCGATGGCTCTGGCGATGGCGATGGATATGGCGATGGATATGGCGATGGCGATGGCGATGGATATGGCGATGGCTCTGGATCTGGCTCTGGCGATGGCTTTGGCTCTGGATATGGCGATGGCTCTGGATATGGCTATTTCGATGGCTCTGGCGATGGCGATCAATTTGGTTCCATTCATAATAGTGGAGATGGCCTTACAATTGATAATTTTATAAATTAATTGTAAAATAAGCCTCATTTTTATTTTTTAATATACGAGGGAATTGACATGAGTGAAGTTAAAGAAAAGCATCCTTTTTCTGGAAGGTATGTACTATGCAGAGGGTATTATAATGGCATCCATACGGGCGTATTGGTAAATTATGATGCTGATAATGATGTAGCTTTTTTGAAAGAAAGTCGCAGATTATACAGATGGAAATCAAAGTTCAGCCTTTCTGAAATAGCAATGAGTGGTATTTTTGGAGAAAAGATTGCAGTTGAGGTTCCAGATATTATGATTCGAGAAGTATTTGAGATAATCCCGTGTACACAAGAAGCAGAAAAAAGAATTAGGGAATATCCTGCTTATGTTGTAAGTGAGGATGATTAGATAATTAAAAGCTCTCATCATTATCCATTTAGATAATGATTAAGGGCTTTTTTTAATTAAAATTCACTCAAAGGATAGTGGATGGAATGGAAATGACTAAATATTTCAGTGGATATGGCGATGGCTCTGGTTCTGGCGATGGATATGACTCTGCCGATGGCTCTGGCTGTGGATATGGCGATGGCTCTGGCTGTGGATATGGCTATTGCTCTGGTTCTGGCTTTGGCTCTGGCTCTGGATATGGCTATGGCTGTGGATATGGCGATGGCTCTGGCTATGGCTATTGCTCTGGCGATGGCTCTGGCTATGGCTCTGGCGATGGCTCTGGCGATGGATATGGCGATGGCGATGGATATGGATATATGGCGTAAAAAATAATTTCTTTTTGATGTTATTGGAGAAATTTTATGACTAAGTATTTCAGTAGCTCTGGAGATGGCTCTGGCTATGGCTCTGGTTCTGGCTTTGGCTATGGCAATGGCTATGGCTATTGCTCTGGCTATTGCTCTGGCTATGGCGATGGCTATGGCTCTGGTTCTGGCTTTGGCTCTGGCTCTGGCTCTAGAGATGGCTCTGGCTCTGGCTCTGGATCTGGCTCTGGAGATGGCGATGGCTGTGGATATGGCTATGGCTATTGCTCTGGCTCTGGCGATGGCTCTGGCGATGGCTCTGGCTCTGGCTCTGGCGATGGCTATGGCAATGGCGATGGCTATGGCTCTGGCGATGGCAATGGCGATGGCTATGGCTCTGGCGATGGCGATGGCGATGGCGATGGATTTTGCGAAAGATGATGACGATGAAAAGACGAACTTAGAATTCCAGAGACTGAATACATTATCACTGGCTTCCAAATCAAGAATAAAAGAATTAGGGAATATCCTGCTTATAAATTGGAATAAGAATATTAAGTTATAATTAAAAATTAGATATCTAATAAAAACGATGGCTATGGCTATATGGCGTAAATGGGAGAAATTTTATGACTAAATATTTCAGTAGCTCTGGCTATTGCTCTGGCTATGGCTATGGCTCTGGCTATTGCTCTGGCTATGGCTATGGCTCTGGCTATGGCTCTGGGTATGGTTCTGGCTCTGGTTCTGGTTCTGGTTCTGGCTATGGCTATGGCTATGGCTCTGGCTATGGCTCTGGCTATGGCTATGGCTCTGGTTCTGGAGATGGCAATGGCTATGGAAATGGCTCTGGCTATGGCGATGGCTATGGTTCTGGAGATGGTTCTGGTTCTGGTTCTGGTTCTGGCTATGGCTATGGCTCTGGTTCTGGAGATGGCAATGGCTATGGGGATGGATATGGCGATGGATATGGCTATGGCAATGGCTATGGCAATGGCGATGGATTTTGATTTGGTTGTGAGGAAGAAGAAAGACGAACTTAGAATTCCAGAGTAGCCCCTATTCCATAGAAATAGGTATCCTTAAAGAGTATTCTTGGTGGATAGAGACTGAATACATTATCGATTGGTTCCAAATCAAGCACAGAGGTATTAAGCCATCCAATTGATGCACGTATTTTAAAATTATCAAATAGGAGGTATTGGATACCTGACATTGCTCTAAAGACCGCCTTTCTGTCACTCATTCTTCTAATTCTATTTATATTGACGCCAGCCAGAGAGAGAGTCTCTCTTGTAGCGCTTGCCTCTAAAAAAGAAACGCCAACTCCCCCTAGAAATTCTATAGATTTTCCTGAAAAATATAAAATTGGATGAGCTTTTATAAGGCTAACATATGGCCCAAATATTCTAATTCTATTCCTAAAAACGGCCGGCTCTAACATGCCGGGGATAGGCGTCCCTGCTACCAATTGTCCAGAATTTAGATAGACAACTCTAGAATTAGAAAGAGTAGACTCTATGCCAGATTCAATTAAAAAATCATTCTCAAATCTAACCCCATAATAACCACCAACATATTTACTAAACTTGGGTAGGTTGGTATCGCCATACCCATGTTCAAATGACATCTTTAGATTCTTATATTCAAACCCAAAATAGGGATTAGCCCCATAAGAGGAATTAATAAAAAAAAGGCATAGTATTAAGAAGACTATCTTTTTCATTAGCACTTCCATGTGAAATAAAGTGATATTATAGCATATAATTATTTATTTATTCGATTTACTAAATTATTAGTATTAACCATCCATTTCTTTTCCAATATTTAATATTACTCGCCCTCTCTATTCACTATGCCTTTCTGAATTTAATATTGGTAATCATTCGCTTTTTTTCACAAATTTACTAAGCGATTCAAAGACGTCTTTTCCTACAGGAATTTTATGAATAGGGTTAGTATAGGCTAATTCAGAAGGCCTAGGAGGACTATAAGTTGGAGCAGGCTGCGGAAGCTCTATTTTCACGTTGCCTGTTCTAATGGCAACCTCCTCATCCATTAACTTTTTACACCAAGATTCTATAGTCGGTCCAGCAGACATCAATATGATTTGCTTCTTAGATAAAAATGTCCGGCTTTTAATATACTCTATTTTTGGATAAATTTCCTTAGGAAGGACCAAAGATAATCGTACTTGCTCATGGTTGTTCCTATTTTTATCTAAATCTTTATCAGATAAGTTCATAAACCCTCCAACTTTCTTTACAAAACATAAAAATGCGCATATAATAATCATATATCATCAAATGTGTGCCTGCAATGAGAAGAGGATAGATCAGAAAATGAGAAAGTTAGTTAAGTCAAAAAAAGATAAAAAGGGAAAGAAAAAAAGGAATTTTTCTAAAAATCGTGTTAACACCTCTAGATATTTAAGGGGATCGTCTGAGGAATCTGAGTCAGAAAATGAACAGGAAGAATATTGTATTGATTCAGATGAGGAGGATGAAAGGCAACTTAAAGATGAGATTATGGAAGAGATAGAGGATTTTCTATCTTATCGTCCTGATTTCACAGTGATTGAATTTACGGATGAATGGATTATTTTGGCTAAGTTTAAAAAACTAAGAATAAATACTATTGCTAATGCAACCGGGTTTCAGCCTGTTGAGAATAATAAAGAGTCCAATGAGTGTTTAGTGAGACTGGTCTTATTTGGAGAAGAGCCTCCCAGAGGATATTTAGCCTATCATTTAAAAAAAGGTGGATGTCCAACTATTATAATTAGAGCGAAACATGATGTTAATTTTAAACTAGACAGTATTTAGGGGTTAGACTATAAACTATTGTTGACACTTTTATAACCTATATTTAAACTAGTTAAATTATAGACTTATGGATAGGGATATCTGTGTCTGCGTTACCACCAGAGGGGACGGTCCAAGAGACTCAGCCTCTTTTTTATACCAATGAACTTACTCCTTTAGAAAACATTTCAAAGGTAAGAGACTTACCAGATGGTTCTTCTTTGTTTGAAATTCTAAATTCAGAAGAAGGGGAGGATGAGCCTAAGGGGAAGAAAGACTTTTACGATAATTTAGCAGAAGAGCTAAATGATTCTGAATTAAAGAATCTAGCTATTAATTTAATAGAGAAGATTGAAGAAGATAAGGACTCTAGGCAAGATTGGGAAAAGACAATCAATCTAGCTTTAAAGTATCTTGGATTTAAATTAGATGAATTTAATAATGTTCCCTTTATGAGGGCTTGTTCTGCGTATGATTCTACTTTATCAATTTCCCTGATTAGATTTTGTGCTACAGCAAAAGCAGAGTTATTCCCTGCTGCGGGTCCAGCTAGAAGTGAGATTGTAGGCGTTCCCACCCAAGAATCTGAAGATGAGGGGGAGCGGGTTCGGATGTTTATGAACCATTATCTTACCCAAATGGACAGTGATTATTATCCGGATTCAGACCAATTGTTATGGTATGTAGGTCTATTTGGGTCCGCTTTTAGGAAGGTATATCAAGATCCTATTTTTAATCATCCTGTTGCTCGAGTGATTAAGCCTCAAGATTTCATTGTTAATGTTAATACTAATAGCTTAATGACTTCTGACCGTCAGACCCATGTTATTAGATTATCTAGACGAGAAATCATACTTAGGCAAAAGTCTGGTGAGTTTGTTGAATTTGACCTGCCGAATATAGCAGGAGAGGATAAGAAAGAGACTTCTTCTATTGATAAGACAATTGAAAGAATGGAGGGAATATCGCCAGATTCTTTAGAAAATAAATCGCTGTTTGAATTTTTTGAATGCCATGTAGACTTAGAGGCCTCTCAAGTAGAAGAGGCAGATGGAAAAGATAAACTTCCCAGACCTTATATTGTTACCATTTGCAGTGATAGTAAAAAAGTAGTTTCTATTAGAAGGAATTGGAAAGAAGGGGATAATACATATAATAGACGACAATACTTTGTCAGATATTATTATTTGCCAGGATTTGGGATATATTCTTTGGGAATGGCTCATATCATGGGGTCCAATTCCATTGTGTTGACCAGTATATTGCGTCTATTAGTAGATTCTGGAACTTTAAATAGTTTTCCAGGTGGATTAAGAAAAAAAGGATTGAGAATAGAGAATAATGATAAAGCCATAGGGCCTGCTGAATTCCATGAAGTTGAGACGAATGATTTGCCAATAGACCAATGCATCATGTTGATGCCATATAAGGAGCCTTCTACTGTATTAGCTAATCTGTATCAATCTCTTATTGAAAGAACTTCTGGCATACCTTCAACGGCGGAAGCAGAGTTGCCAGATATTGGTGCTAATGCACCGGTGGGGACCACTTTAGCCATGCTAGAAGTAGCCAATAAGGTTCAATCTTCTGTTTTAAGAGGGCTTCATGTTTCATTAGGGGCAGAGCTAAAGCTCTTGTTTAACCTATTTGGCGAACACATGAGTGATGAGCCTTACCCATTCTCTGTGCCAGGTAGCAGCACTGCCATCATGAAGAAAGATTTCAGTGACAGGATTAATATCGTTCCTGTTTCTGATCCAAATGTTCTTACCAGCACTCATCGACTCATTTCAGCTGAGTCAATATTGAAATTGGCCTCAAGTGCACCTGATATTCATGATATGCGGGAAGTCTATAAAAGAATGTATTCCGCCATGAATATCGAGAATGTTGATAAGTTAATGCCAGAACCTCCTAAACCAATAGCAGTTGACCCCTTAACTGAAAACGCTTATATTATGACCAACAAGCCAATCACTATTTCACTGTTCCAAGACCACCAATCTCATATAATAGGTCACAAAATGCTTCTACAAGACCCGATGGCACAAGCGAATCCCCAAGCGATTTTTGAGATGCAAATTCATATTCAGAAACATAAGGCATTTGAAATTGTTAATCAGATGATTCAAGAAAAGCAGCAATTGATACAAGCTAATCAACAAAATATGAATCAGATGATTCAGATGGGAGGTTTCGTTCCGACCGAGATGCAATCTCAACAGATTCAAGAACGAACAGCTCTGGAACAACAGATTAAACAGATTCAGCAAATGGATCCGAATGAGGTATTAGCACTACCCGAGATTCAGAACAAAGTTGCTGCTATGGACGCAGAAGAAATTAAACAGCAGCAACAACAAGCTTTAGAAGAAGAAAACAATAAGAAAGCTAAAGAGCTTGACCCCAATCAGGTCATGTTGGCTGAGATAGAGCAACGTAGGGAAGCGTCTCTCCTCAAGGAAGAGGAGGCAAAATTAAAGGCAGAAACAGAAGCCTTTAAAGCGCAATTAAAGTTTGAAAGTGATAAGGCTAAGAGGGAGTCTCAAGAAATTATAGCCAGTGAAAAAAACCAGGTGGACCTAGAGATTGAGCATCTAAAAAATGACTCTACTCCGGTCTTAATGTAATTATTATCGAGGGCAACGGAAATGCGAAACAAGTTAGAAAGAATGGTGTCTGGCTATCATGGAGAAGATTCCATGAGAGATAACGCTCGTAAAATGTTTGCAGGAGAATTAAAGGAAGGGGCTCGTTACAAAGAACGAGAACCCATGTCTTCTCCGGCTAGAACAAACCTACGTCTATATGCAGAAGGAGGCTCTGTTGACAGCAACGGAATCCCAATGAAAAGGGGGGGACATTACAGACGACAGCACCGTCGTCATGCGCTAACCCATGAACAACATGACATGCATATTCCAAGACGAGTGAAAACCCCAAGGCTAAACATTGAAAAATTCTCAGAAGCAGAAGACATGAAGCATGGCGGACACTCTCGGCATCATCAGAAGCATCACGAACATAATCAGAAGCATCACGAACATAGGATGCACGAAGGCCATCATATGATGCATAAGAGCCATTCCCATAGAGGACATCGTAAACATCACTATGCAGATGGCGGGAGTTTAGCAGACAGTCTAGACCGATATTTTAGACCGGCTGCTGATTTTGCATCTAAATATGCTCCCAGAACTTCTCCTTACCTTGGAAGAGCTTATAATGCCATTCGAGAATATGCTCCACGAGCTCAGGGCATGTTTAATAGAGCAAGGGGTTTTTATGACACAGCCAAACAATATGCTCCTCGTGCCCAAGAGTTCATTAGCAAATTCTCTCCAGAGTATGGTGAAAAATTTGGCAGAGTGCGCTCTATGTTGGGATTAAAGAGAGGGGGTAAGGCCCATCACAGAGGGCATGATAGACATCATTATGAAGAAGGCGGTTCGGTATATGAACATGAAATGTTAGGAGAGCATCCAAGTCACCACCGCCCTCATATTAATTATGAGCGTGAAATGAGAGGAGAAAGAGAAATCTCTAGGCCTCGTCAATATAGGACTCATAATCCGGGCGCGATTGATGAATCGCATCCTCACCATTATGCAATGGGAGGGGTTGGTAAAATAAGGCACAAGCAGGCCGATAAGTATGGCCGTCCTTATCATCATCGGACCCGAAGGGACAGGTAATGCTCATAAAATTTTACGAGCAATTACTGTCCGATATAAGAGATAGACGCTCTATTATTTCAGGGCGTCTTCTCGCTGGGAATTTTGATACCTTTGAAGAGTATAAAAAGGTTTCAGGGAAATTCAACGGATTGGAAGAAGCGGAGCAGATTATAAAAAATCTGTACAAGGATATGTTTGACTCACACAAGGAGGTAATTATAAATGGAAGTATCATCGAATAAGTTAAGCTTCATTGAAGCATCGGAAGAACCGGAAGCTAAGGAATTCATTGAAAAGCAGTTGGGATTTCCGGCGCCTCGTCCTGCTGGATATCATCTTTATGTAAAGCTCTATATTAGAGAAGAAGACGTCCATACTATAAAAGATAAAGATGGCAATGCAATATTGGATTCAAATGGAAAGCCAATGTATATTGCTCTACCTGAGACATCAACCAGAAATGACAAATACAGAAGTTGCACAGCCCTTGTTATTTCTACTGGACCAGAGGCCTATAAAGGAGAAAGATTTAAAGAATCTGGGCCTTGGTGCAGAGTAGGAGATTGGGTAGTTATCCCAAGACACGAAGGAATTCAAGTGAATTATCGAGGCATCCCAATGATGCTGATTCCAGACGATAGGATTTTGTCTGTTATTGAAGATCCAAGCTATGTAACCAGAGATTAACAAGGAAGTGAACCATGGAAAATCAATATGAACCCATTGATGATTCTGCTGATATTGTTGAAGAGTCAGAACAATCTCCACAAGATTCTTTAGAAGAATCATCAGAATTGCAAGATGTCTCTTTTAACTCTCCAGGAGAAGAAGTTGAAGAAGAGCCTTCAGAGAAAAGAAGGCATAGACCTTCTGCGTACAATAGAATTCAGGAGATTCAAAGAGAAAAATATCAAGCGCTCGATGAACTAAATAGGATGCGGGAAGAAAATGAAGTTTTGAGAGGCCTCGCACACGAATTAAATTATAAAGCAGAAGAATCAGGCAATGCAGCCATGATTCATTATGATAAGAGCATGAATCTTAAGCTTGAGCAAGCCAAACTTAAGAAAGCGCAGGCACTAGAGAATGGAGACATACAGGCTCAATTAGATGCAGATGTTGATATTGCTTCTGCCACCAATGCGATACAGCAAATTAACTCTTGGCGGTATCAACAAGAGATTGATATGCAAAATAGACAGCAACAAGAAAAATGGCAGCAACAACAAGCACAATACCAACAGCCTATTGCACCAAATCCACAAATAACAACCAATTGGCTTCAAAACAATGCTTGGTATTTTCCTCAAAGCAAAAGTTACAATCCTGAGATGGCAGAAGCAGTGGCCGCCTATTCCGATAAACTTGAGAATTTTCTTTATCGTTCAGGAAGACCAGATTTAATCATGTCTGAGGAATATTTCCAAAATATAGATGAATACGTTAGTTCTTTAAATCAAAATTCAGAAAGGAGTGGTCTTAATATGAAACCAATGCGAGGCGGCGTTTCTCCCGTTAGAAATTCAGGATTCAACTCTTCTAGAACACAGAAAATAGCTCTGGATTCAAACGAGCTAGAGATGGCAAGACGGCTTGGTGTCAAAAAAGAAGAATTCCTTCAGCAAAAGATTGAGGACATCAAAAAATTTGGAAAATCTAAAAGGTTGTACGGAAGATAATGAGTAAAATAGAAGAAGAATACTACGAAAATTTCGAGGATATTTTAATGGAGATAGAGCAGAAAGACATTAAGCCTATAAGCGAGGCATTATCTGATATTCTTTATAGTGAAGATTATGCCAAGATTTTTTATGAAGATAAATCTCCGTTAGAGAGAATACTACCTTTCGTAAAAGATGATAATTTTGAACATTTTTGGTCTCTGGAGGCTAGCGTCAAAAATCTAGAAAATCAAGGATGGGAAATAGTAAAAGCAGATAAACATCCAGACATATTCAAATCTGGATCGCCCTATGGAATCAGGATGGATGGGATAGAGTATAAAAATCTTATTTTAATGAGGAGGGAGAAAAGTTTATGTGAAGAAGCGAGAACTGCTAAAAACACATTTAATGAGCCGAATATGTATTTAGATGAATTAAAAGACCTGGCTAAAGAATTCGGATATAAATTGGTAATATTCAAGGAGTAAGTCAAAATGGAAAAGAGAGCGCCTCAACGGATTGAGGAATCGAGAAGACTAGAGCTGAGAATAAATGAACTCAGACAAAAGAGTCACATGAACTATGAAGACCCCTTAAGTATCCCCAAAGAGCAGATACCTGATGGGTGGACCTACTTTTGGGTTAGGGAAAGTGTTCTAAACGAGCCAGATACCAGTCGAATAGTTGAAATGAAACGTAAAGGATGGACGCCTGTCCCATCAGATAGACACCCAGACTATGCCTTTGAGGATACATTTCATCGAGCCAGCCATCTGAAAGGCTATATAGCACATACGGGACTGGTTCTGTTCGAGCGGCCTACTGTTATCTGCAAAGAAGAGCGCCAGAAAAGGGATGCGCACAATATGAGGCTTTTGTGCTCCATGCCGGGAACAGAAGACTTCATGGGAGACAGGCATATCAAAGCCAGTTTCTTATCAGACCCTCTCCCAACTATCAAGAATGAATACGGAAATTGGTAAAATTGGATAGACTTAAAAAGGAGCTTGTCTTTTTTAGAATAGAGAGTATAATGTTTGTGTCTATCGTTAAGAAAGACAAACCAAATCTATTCTATGCTCAATAGAGCAGAATGAAAAACTGTTCTATTGATCTATAGATAAGAGCGGACCAAGCTCGTTAAATAAGGTCGAGGTGAAAATCCTCCATCGCGTGATTCCACGTGTCATTGATGATGTCTACAGAATGGATTTCTGTAGTGTGCGTTTCTTTGACATGGAGAGTCAACATGGCATATGGTACTAATGCTCCCTTTGGTCTTCGACCAGTTTCTTATTTGGGCAGCGGCCCAATCCCTTGTCCACAGAATTCCTATTTTGTTGCTTATAACTATGCTACAGCGCTTTTTACAGGCGATCCTGTTACTTTACTTGCAGACGGCACGATTGGTCGAGCAACCGGTGCCAATAACGGACCGGTGAGCGGTGTTTTTGCAGGTGTTCAATATTACGATGTAAACAATAATCTCGTTAATCTGCCGTATTGGCCAAATCCTGCACCGCCAACTTTTAGAAATCAGAATCCAGTCGCCTTTGTATTAGACGATCCAAATATTCTTTATGACATCCAAGCAGGAAACGCTGCCGGAAGTGGCGGCGCTGGTATTCTTCAGGTTGACTTATTCAGCAATGCAACGATTGGATTTGGAACCGCGGGCTCTACTGTTAGTGGTCAATCAGGAGCAGTTCTGTTAGCGATTGATAACACCGCAACTTCTCCTTTAAAGATTTTGCGTTTAACCCCTGTTCCAGGTAATGCATTCGGCGTTAATTACAACAATGTCATTGTTCAGATTAATGACAATCCATTACGCGGTAGCACAGGTTCAGGTGGAGTTTAATGTTAATCCGTTTCTAGGAAGGAAACGTAAAAGTTTAAGGAGAAACTAAATGGCTATTAATACAACTGCGATTGCCAACTTATTGAGACCTGGTTTGGCAGCAGTATTTGGCGATTACCCAATGTACCCAGCTGAATGGCGGGATGCATTTGAAGTCTATGAATCTGACAAGCAAACTGAAGTCGAAGTAGAAATGAGAATGACTGGTTTGGGTCAGATTAGACCAGAAGGTTCGCCCACAGCGGTGGATACCATGGGTCAACGTATTATTACTCAATATACCCATAAATACGTTGGTCTTTCATTTAATATCACTCGTCAAGCTTTAATGGATAATCTCTATAAGACCAAATTTCCGCTGATGGTGAAATCTCTAAAGAAATCGATGGCTCAAACCAAAGAGATTCTGGGCGCCTCTGTCTTTAATAATGGATTTAATACCAACTTTCCCATTGGAGATGGACAACCTTTCTTCAGTCCGAACCATCCTATTGATGGCGGTGTCTATTCAAACACCCCGGCTGTACCTGCTGACTTAAACGAGGCCTCTTTGGAGTCTTCCATTATCTCTATTCAATTGTTCAAGGACCAAGCGGGTCTAATCGTTATGACCAATCCGCTTAAATTACTTGTTCCGCCCCAGGGACAATTTGTTGCAGAAAGATTGCTGGGTTCTCAATTTAGAACAAACACAAACAATAATGATATTAGCGCTGTTTATAACTTAACCTCTATTCCGCAAGGATATAGGGTTAATCACTTCTTAACAACGCCAAATTCTTGGTTTGTTTTGACGGATGCGCCAGATGGTTTGAAGCATTATGTTAGGGAAGGAATCGAAACTGATGTTTACACTGACTTTTCGACAGACAATCTAATGGCCAAGGCCATTGAGCGATATTCCTTTGGTGTCAGTAATGCTCGTTCTGCTTATGGAAGTCCAGGAACCTAATTTTCTTAGGAGAAATTTATGGGGATTAATTTAATCTCTCCATCAACCTCTACAACAGCTTTCCTGATAACGGATACGGTTCACACGACGGGGGGCTCGAGTGATTCTATTCCTCAGATGACAAAAGTAGGCGGAAATACTGTTTCTGCTGCATTGGAAATTCAATCCACTCTAGGGGCACTTTTGTTACCCAGAATGACAAGTGCCCAAATTGCAGCATTAGCCACGCCAGCGCCTGGAATGAGTGCGTACAATACTACGATTAATTCAGTTGTAAATTATACTGCCCAAGGTGGAATTGCTGGAGCTTCGGGTTGGGCTTCTCAGGGGGGAATTGCCTCTGGAACTCTGACTACGGCTCAAGTCGTAGCAATGCATGGTGCTTCCATTTTATTGTTACCTGCTCCCGGCGCTGGTTTTGCAATCATTGTTAGTCAATTTATTATTGAGACTGTATCAACCGGTCATACGCCTTATGTAAATGGTGGAACGGTTTATCTACAATATTCTGCTAATGGAGCAGTTCCAAGTGGTACCAATATAGCAACTCCATCGGCTGGTATTTCAGCAGCAGCTGTTCTAGCTGCTGCTAATAACATTGCTTTAACGACCGGTGTTATTGGGGATACAACAGATGGACTTGCGACAACAGGTATCGTCATAAATTCACCAGTTTGTATTACCAATACAACGGCTGCATTTGCAAATGGCGCTGGTACAAATATCAACTGGTATATCTCATATAAAATTTTGCCAATCGTTTAATTAAGGGAGAGACATCCATGGAAGGAAAAGTAATTAAGATTGAAGAAAAGTATAGTCAATTAACTGAAGAGTTGAAAAAACAACATTTATTTCTGAATGAAGTTAATAATGCTTTAAGTCGATTAAAAAATGACAAGACAGTGACTCTTTCCAACATCGCTAAAATTGAAGGCGCTATTCAAGCCTATTCTGAATCCATTCGATTGATGAAGGAAGAGAAAATGGTTGTTTCGGGTGAGATAGTTTAATGCCAGTAGCCAGTGTTAGTTTGAATGCAAGTCAGATACTTAATTTATATAACCAGCCTGTTATAGCAGTTCCGATTGCGCCTACTCCGAATGTAAATGTTGTTCAAAATGTTTTTTTTGGACTGACGGGAGGAGATTTGTCTGTTCCTGCTGGCTCTCTGATAATAATAACCGATTCTTCTCTTAAAAACCAATTCGCATCTGCTCCCTTAAATGAGCTTTTTTCATATCAACAATATGGTCAGTGTTGTATTTCTTCTCCTTCAAATCAGTGTGCTTCGATTGCACCTTATTTGATAGGCCAACCATTGTATGTTTTTAGCACAGGTAAAATATCGGGAAGCTCTGGAATAATGAAAGTAACGGTTTGGTATGACACAACCACTATTCAATTAGAGAATAGCTAAGATGTCTTCACCTCGTGTTTATAATTGGCCAATACCGGCTGCTCAAGCAGTTTGCGCTACGCAAACAAATAATACAATTGTTTGCGCTACGCAAAACACTGTCGGCGCGGGAAATCTTGTTATAAATGGCACGGCGGCTAGTAATGGAACCGTGTCTTTTGGTTCCACGCCAACAACTATTTCTCTTTCATCAGCTAATGATCTGTCCGGAGTTAACTTTACGGTTACGGGGACGTATAATGGATCCGTCGTTACCAGTGTTGCCACAGCAGGTCCAAACAATAATACTGTGCTGGTGGCGCAAGCTTTTAATACCATAACAAACATAGCAGTCAGCGGGGCAGTAAATGCTGTGCAAGTTGGGGTTACATCTATATCTATAAATGGCTCTTTATCTAACAGCGGTTCAGTCGCGTTTATTGGGATATCAAGAACAGTTTCTCTTTCATCAGTTGATAATTTATCAACCATAAATTTTACCATAACAGGGACTTATAATTCAGCTGTTGTCAGTGAAACAAGAGTTGGGCCAAACAACAATACGGTTTATACTGCACAGATATTTGATACGGTCACTTCTATTTCCTCTGGCGCAACTGTGGCTGCTTCAGGCATTATATCCGTAGGAGGAAATGGCGTATCCATTGGTAGCGGAACAACAGGCAGAACCCGTTGGTTCTTATATGATTACGATAGGGCTAGCAGCGTCTTTTCTGCTCAAGTAGTCGTTTTGGCAAATAACATTACTTATTCTCTACAAGCAACCTTAGATGATGTTTCAACAGTTGCAGCTCCTTTCTTTTTCGATCCAACTGCAGCCTTAACAAACCAAACAGTCAGTGCTGTTGGAAGTTCACTGATAAATTCATTTGTCTATTGTTCAATTGCTGTTACAGCGTCAAATGCCACTGGCTCTTTGAGAGCAACCTTAATGCAGACGGGGATAAAATGAGTAGAGCAAAGAAAAATTGGATCCAAGGCGCCATTAAGAAACCAGGCGCCCTTCACCGCGCCTTACATGTTCCAACAGGTCAAAAAATTCCGGAATCTAAGCTTGAAAAAGCAGAGCATTCCAAAAGTCCATTGATGAGAAAACGAGCTCATTCTGCTCGAACTTTAAAAGGGTTTCATCAGTAGGGTGGATGGAGGATGATTAATTGTCAACATCAGGAACCTTTCTATTTCAATCTCCTCAGAGCGAGCAGATAATTACAGATGCTTATGAAAGAGTTGGCATCCTTCCTGACTTATTGACTTATCAAAAAATACAAACCGCTCAGCGCTCTCTAAACTTTATCCTATCTTCTTGGATTAATAGAGGCTTAAATCTTTGGACTGTCAAAAGAGAGATGTTGGCCCTCTATAACAATCAAAACACCTACAATCTCCCACAAGCAACCAGTGATGTTCTAGAAGTAACTATCAGAACCTCTAACCGTAATCTAGGAGGAACCCCTTTTGCAAGCAGTGGAGTCGCTGCGAATGCCTTTGATAACAATCCTCAAACCGCCTGCAGTCAAACAGCACCCGATGGGAATATCGGATATTTTTGGGGAAATGGGAATCAATACGCCATTGCAATGGTTGGAATACAGTCAAAGGAAACTTTAACCTACACACTGGTATTTGAATTTTCTAATGACAATGCAACCTGGACTCAAGTAGGAAATCCTCCTGCTCAAGCTTACACTCAAGGACTTATTACTTGGTTTGTTATCATGGTTCCAACCTTGGGAAGCTATTTTAGAATCAGAGAGACAGGGGGCGCTACTTTAAACATTCAGGAATTATATTTTAATACTGCTTTACAAGATACAATCGTAACCCGTCTTTCTCGAGCAGAATATATCGCGCTTCCTAATAAAAATCAAACCGGAAGACCCACTAGTTTTTATGTAGACAGACAGATAAGTCCGACTATTATCTTATGGCCAACGCCTAATACCCTCTACAACAATCTTTTTTACACCAGAATAGAAATGCCGCAAGATATCGGTTCAATGACTAATGTTCCGGAGGTTTCTGTTAGATTTCTGGAAGCCTTGACTGCAGCCTTGGCTCATAAATTATCGATAAAAGAATCAAAGTTGGAGATAATCCCCATCTTAAAACAGTTGTCCGATGAAGAATATAACATCGCTGGTCAAGAAGATAGAGAGAGGGTTCCTCTTAGAATCTATGGAGATTACATGCAAGGTTGGACAACTGTATGAATGCTACCCTTATCATGAGCATTTTAGTGAGTATTTTTATCATTTTTATATTATGTGTCATTTGCTTTTTGCTCAATATTTGGATTGGAAAGTGGATGGGAAAAGAGATTGATAAAAAGAGAGGAAGGAATGAGTTATAGACCGAAAGGAAAGCATGTCCAAATTGACCCCTCTAATCCAAAGGCATTAGGGATTTGTGATTACACAGGATTTGTATTCAATCGTAACGATTTGGTAAGGCAAATGGAATGGCGCGGAAATGCCTTGGTGTGGACTGGTTTCTATGTCGGAAAACCTTACATTGATAAACCCAATGAGCAATTAAGGCCTCCTATTCTTCCGCCCGATCCTGTTCCGGTTAAAGAGCCGAGATTACCACAGGGAAGTACGGAGACCTTTTCGAATAATACGTTGCCTTTTTTTTCACAAATTACGCTTCCTTTCAATATGCTGGGAAATAATGAAGATGGAGCCCTTGCACCTACAGAAGCTGAGAGATTGGCTTTATTGCAGCAAGGTTACCCCCCTCCCTTGGTGGCGAATGGGGGACCTTTTTTCAACGAACAACCTCTGACGCAGGCTCAGATTATAAAGAGCCTCAATAACACAAGGTGGATTTCAGCATGACACAGCTTACTAATCTTGCCATTCAGTCAGGGTATGGAGATTTGCTCACAACCACAAATGGGGGGCAAGGGCTAACCAATGTTTTACAGCCATTGCAAGATGGGTTTGGGAATAACAGTCCCATCACAATTGCAACAAATGCCGTTGATTTTAATAGGACAGGAGGAAGCACATTTCAACTAGATGGGGTTTCTTTGACTGCGCCCTCTTTAAACATTAATTCAATTTGCAACCTAAACAACTTTAATTACGCTGGAAACATTCTTCCACTTCAGTTTCCTCAGCTAGCGGCAGATCCGGCCATTTCAAATGGGGCGATTTATTACAACACAACCGACAACGAAGTAAGGGCTTGTGTGAATGGGGCGTGGATAGCGCTTTGATTTTTTAACAATATGGAAACGCTATTCCATTAGCATTTCCATTGAGAGTTCTTAATAAAGAATACAAGGAGGTATTCGATGGGTATTAATACTTATGCTCCTTCTACTTTTACGACCAGCGTTTTAATTGCTGATACGTATGATGCGCCCAATGGCTCTGTAGATGCCATTCCAACCTTAACCATTGAAAATGGTGCGCCTGTTGATGCCGCTTTAGAAATTCGCTCGACGAAGGGGGGATTGTTGGTCCCCAGGATGACGACTGCTGAACGAGATGACTTAAATTCTACGGATGGGATGCTTCTTTATAACACCAATACCAATCAATTTGATGCAAAAGTAAATGGTAATTGGATTACAGCGGCGAGTGGTGCTGGGAATGTTTCAGGACCTGCTGTCTCTGTCGTCGGAAACATAGCTATATTCAATAATATTACAGGAGATTTAATTTCAGACAGTGGCGTTAGCATTACTGCTGTTCCAGCGCCTGGTCCTTTTGGAGGGCCTCTTGTTACTGTTAATCAAATTGGAAATCTAGGAAATGTTCAATTTGTTAACGGAGTTGGACTTATCTTTGTTGATACCTTGTTAGGTGTTCAGTATCTCGATAACAATTTTGGGCCTGGTTCACAAGTCTGCTCTTTGATTACAGGGGAATTACCAGGAAGTTCTACGACTCCCTCTGCTTTGCTTGAATTGCAATCATCCACTGGTGCTTTGCTTATTTCAAGAATGACGACCAGTGATAGAGATGCTCTATTAGTATCTTCTCCTGATTCCAATGGGATGTTGGTGTATGACAAAACGGTTGGTGCATTTTATGGAAGACAAGGCGGAATTTGGGCTCAGTTTAACACCTCTGGCGGCTCTGTTACACAAATAAACTCTGGCACAGGGATTACCTGTAGTCCAGATCCTATTACAGCGATTGGAAGTGTATCAATTTCGGATACAGGCATTACGGCGGGGGATTATACCGTTCTAAATGCAACAGTTAATGCCCAAGGGCAGTTAACTGTTGTTAGTAGCGCAACCACTATTATTGATACTTTTGGGGTCACTGATAATCTTTTTATTGGATTCAGTTCAGGAACCAATGCTGTAACTGGTACAGAAAATATTGGGATTGGTAATCTCTCCGAGGCCTCTCTAACCAGCGGTAGAGGAAATGTTGGGATTGGACTTTCTTCTCTTGGGCATATAACAATAGGAACACAAAACACAGCAGTAGGAACTTTTTCTGCTTCTGGATTTCAAGTTAATTTAAACAGCTGTACCTTCTTAGGATACGGAGCAGGTGTTTATAATGATGATTTAATAAATGCATGCGCCATTGGCGCTTCTGCTAGGGTTTCAACCTCTAACTCATTACTCCTTGGCAATGGGTGTAATGTCGGTATCAATCAAACTTCGCCCATTTACACTTTACACATTTCTAATGTAGGGAGTAATTGCGCTATTAAGCTGGATGATACGACCTCTATTCCGAGCTCTCCTGCATTCGGAACTGGTGGAATTTTATATACTTCTGGAGATGATTTATATTACGCCAATAGCGCAAGCACTATCAATTTAAGCGCAGGAGGTTCTGGAACCGTTACCAGCGTTGGAACTGGTTATGGTCTAACGGGTGGTCCAATTACAACCACTGGAACCATATCGTTTAATTTAACTCAAATTATTGATACAACTGGTAGTTCAAATAATGTATTTTTAGGGATAAGTGCTGGTAATCTTACAACTACGGGGGATTCTAATTCAGGGTTTGGGTTTAATACTTTAAATGCGAATATCGGAGGATCTCGTAATACTGCAGTTGGAGCTTATGCTTTAGAAAACAACACCGGAGGCGTTGACAACGTTGCAATCGGGGTCTCTGCATTACAGACTAATTCTGGTGGTTCCGATAATATCGGAGTCGGTTATCATGCATTATTATTTAATGGTGGCGGGAATAAAAATGTTGCTGTCGGGAGTAATGTTCTTCAAGATAATAATGCTGATAACAATTCAGGATTTGGTCATGACTGCCTGGTCAATACTGGGAGCGGCCATGATAATTGTGGATTTGGTCTACAGGCATTAAATCAAAATACGAGCTCTTCTTACAATTCTGCATTTGGTTCGACTGCTGGTAAAAATCAACCTGGGAACACAGGATGTTCCTATTTTGGATATGGCGCAGATGCAACCGCTAATGGGTTAACGAATGCAACTGCCATTGGATACAATGCTACCGTTGCAACAAGTAACACGATGGTTTTAGGAAATGCTTGTGATGTTGTAATCACATCAGCTAAATCCTTAAAATTTAACGACACAGCAAATACTAATTATGTGGCATTCAAATCTGCGGGGACCTTATCTGGAAATACTACTTGGACATTACCATTAACGGATGGAACAGCAGGCCAAGTCTTGGAAACAGACGGCGCCGGTAATCTCTCTTTTGCTTCAGTATCAAGCACAACTTCTGTTTTCCCTCCAACTTATAACAATCAGTTAATTAGTGTATCTGAAGGATACAATCAGGGTGGATTTGGGGGAGGTGTCGTTGGTTCTCAAAAATATAAAAATCCTATAACAACTTTATTTTTTGACACAACAGCTATTGACTCTAACAGCAAGGGATTCATTGGAGGAGCATTTGATGGAAGATATATTTATTTATGTACAGCATCTACATCGATAGGTCAAGTAACGAGATATGACACCACTCAGCCATTTTCTTCGAGCTCAAGCTATAGCGTTTTCAATACAACATCCGTTAACGGCGCGAGCAAAGCGTTCGCTGGGGCTATATATGATGGAAGATATGTATATTTCATCCCAAAGGGAAGCGCTACCCCCAGTGGTCTAATAACGAGATATGACACCACTCAGCCATTTTCTTCGAGCTCAAGCTATTCATTTTTTAATTCTGCTGATACCGCAGTGGGGGGGAATACTAATAGCGCTGGATTTATTGGAGCCGTATTTGACGGAAGATATATTTATTATGTTCCATATGGAAATGGCGGAACAAATGGACAAGTAACAAGATATGATACCACATTGCCATTTGATAACTCTTTATGGCCAACAACTCCGAGTTACTCTTTCTTCGATACCGCTACATTAAGTTCAAATAGCAAGGGATTCACTGGAGGAACATTTGATGGAAGATATGTCTATTTTGCTCCAACCAAGGTATCTGGAGTAGGTTCGTTTAATGGGCAAGTAACAAGATATGATACCACACAGTCTTTCACTTCTTCTGGTAGCTATACACTTTTTGATACGACATCAGTTAATGGGGGAAGCGCTGGATTTAGTGGAGCGGTATTTGACGGAAGATATGTCTATTATGTTCCTAATCAATTTGGTGCATCTGGTCAAATAACTAGATATGATACACTGCAATCATTCACGTCGACTTCTAGCTATAAGGTTTTTGATACTGCATCATTGAATGCTAATAGTATTGGTTTTTCTGGAGCCGTTTTCGATGGGAAATATATATATTACATTCCAAATAGAGTTGGAATAACGGCTTCTGGTCAGATAACAATTTTTGACGTTACAAAATCATTTACTTCTTCTTTAAGTTATTCCTTTTTTGACACAGCAGCATTAGACGCTAATAGCGCGGGATTTCAGGGCGGAATTTATGATGGGAAATATGTTTATCTTATTCCTTTTCAAACCACAGTTGTTTCTGGTCAAATAACTAGGATAGATTCTTATTCCGGACCTCCCCAATCAAGTCTATTGCCAATCCCAGTTCCATCTGCAAGTGATTCAACTTGTGGATTAGTGACATTGAATGGTACAACAGAGGTGACTGTTTCTACCACTGCTGCCTCTGTTAGTTCAATCATTCTTGTTTGTCATAATGCTGGAACTCATGGGGGCTCTCCGACAAGCATAGGAGCTCTGACCGTCTGTAGTATTGTTGAGGGTGTTTCTTTTAATGTTGTTTCAACGAATGTATTGGACTTAACTGATGCAAACTGGTACATTATTAATCCTTAAATGATGGAGGATTAGATGGAAACAAGTAAAAGCATGTTGATGATGTTTGATTCGAGTAAGAGGCGAAAACTGTCTCCCCCGATTGAGGAGGATGAAATCCTGATTGATTATGTAGGAGATGAAGCTGAGCAAGAAGCTAAAAAAAGGGAAGAAAAGGAGGAAAGAGAAAGATTTTTAATGTTAAAAGATTCTATTTTCCAAGAAAAATTTGATGAAGCATTAATCACCAATAAGCTATCTTTAAATTTTGCCAATGTCGATCTTGGTCATCTTGCTTATAAATCGATAGATGATAAGTTTGCAGTGGAAAAAATTATTCCCTTTCTTAAAAAGAACAAAAGCGTTCAGAGTATTGAGATTACATTTCATGAGATGGGAGATGAATCTCTTTCATGCATTTTTTCAATTCCATCATTGCGTTCGATAAATATTTTTGGTAAAAAAGCTGAAAATTTATTTTTCAATGCCATCCAACAAAATAAGAGCATACAATCGTTAAGTCTTTCTGAATTCTCGATAGAAAATAAAGATATTAAGTTAATATGCGAAAATTCTTCAATTATGAATTTAGAATTTCATGATTGTTACATGGTTTCGGGGGCCGCTGTTGAAATATTGAATAATAATAATATTAAAAACTTAACCATTTCATCCGAATATGTCAGATTGGCGTTAAGGGAATGTTTGAAACCTTACACGGGAATCTCTGAATACGATTGGGCAATGATGAATGTTAGAAAATCCAGAATAGATAATTATTACAAGGGATGCGCACTATTTTTGTCCGCCTCGAATCATTCATACAATATACCTCTGATAACTCATTTTTATAAAAGAAATACTTATGATAAAAACATTTTGAATAGTATTTTTGAATTTTCAAAACCAAATAAATTTAATATTAAATTTGGGAGATAGGGAATGGAAACAGTAAAAAAAATGAAAAGAAAACTATCAGATGATTCTGATAAAAAAGAGAAAAAAGAAAGGTTTGAGCGAGAAGTATCGAGTTCTTATCAGCTTCCGTATGCTAAGTCGATGTTCAAGGCTGGAGTTTCTGAACCAAAATTACTTATTGGGAAAAAGAGAACGGGCGCCAGATGGTGGGAAAAGGGGGATAATTATAACCCTCCTGATCCTATATTAAATAATCCAGCCCAACATGTTATTCCTGGAGGGGGTGTTAATAAAAAGAAGAAAAAGCAAGTTCAAGATAAAGATTGGAGAGAGGCTGCTCGCCGAGAATTTAGAGAGGAGACAGGAATAGACTCAAACCAAACTAGATTTTTTGGACTTCCGAAAGGAACCATTAGTCAAAAACAGAATTTTGATATTTTAAAATCTGCCCCTGGGTCTCAGGGGGTAAGCTTAGAATACGAAAAAACATTTCCTCAATGGGAAGGGTCCCCCAAGGATTATGGGGTAGTTTATTCTCCTGTAAAAGCCCCAGACCTCTTAAACATGAGAAATTATTTCAATACTTTATATCCTCAAGACGATCCGACTCTAAATTTTAGAGGATCTGATGAACTTGAAGCACTTAAAATTATAGATCCACAGCAAGCCTATAATTTAATGCTGGGAGAACATCAAGATACCGAGGGACGTAGAACAGAATGGTTTTCTAATGCCATAAAACATAAATGGCCTCAGGTAACGAGAGAATCGGTTCCAACGGGTGCTGAAAATTCAGACTATTCTTCTCATCCAGCTTCTTTTGGTAGATACCTACAGCTGGAATCACCAACAGGATACGATGCAGATGTCATAAATCCTGCTGCCCTGCGGCAGCCAGATCCAGCCACTCCCCTTGCTCATGGTGGAATGGTCAGTTATAGAAATAACAATCGCCTAATAAATCCAGCGCTTATTGCAGCCTATATAAGGAAATATTATGGCGATGACCTTTAACTCTCTTTCTGCTCAAATTCTAAGCTACCTCATCCGAAGTGACGCAGATACGATTGCCCAAATTCCGAACTTTATCTCTCAAGCAGAACAAAGAATCTGTCGAGAATCTAAAAACATCGGCCTAGAAGTCTATGTTACCAGTGCTTTCCTCGTGGGTAACCCCGTTATCACGAAGCCAGGAAGGTGGAGAAGGAGTCTTTCTCTTAATTTCGGAACCGGTGTTGGAAACAATACTAGAAATCAACTTGCTCTTAGGAAATATGAATTCCTTAGGAATTATTGGCCAGATGCCACAAAAACAGCCCCTCCCCAATTCTATTGCGATTATGGATATTCTCATTTACTTGTGGCTCCCACTCCCGACCAGGCTTATCCTTTTGAATATTCTTATCTGGAATTACCAGACCCCATTACGGTTAATAACCAAACAAACTGGATTACAAATTACGCTCCTGATGTATTTTTATATGCTTCTTTATTAGAAGCTGTTCCTTTTCTTCAGAATGATGAGCGGGTCCCCCTTTGGCAAAATATGTATCAAAAAGGAATAGAAAGCTTAAATTCCCAAGACGACCAAAGATTATTAGACAGAGCCAGCAATGCGAGGTCCGACTAATGACGAATCGTATATCGGTTCTTTCTCCTCAACCTGGCATCAAGCGAGATGGGACAGATTTTGCCAGTCGAAATTGGATTGATGGAGTATGGAGTCGATTCCAAAGGGGGCTACCCAGAAAAATAGGAGGATATAAAGAATTAATTAACACATTGCCTAATATCCCCAGAAAGATATTTATCTTACCGCTCTCTCCAAATTATAATGTCTATATAGCAGATTATGCTTCTGTAAAATATCTACCAATTAACCAATTTGGCACTCCAATTGGAGGAGTGGTGGATAGAACTCCGGCTCTTTTCGATTCCAATCTAGATAACAATTGGAAATTCGATACGATGTTTTCCACGGCAGATAATTCTAGCGTATTAATAGCACATGCCGCCCAAAGCATGTCCTCTATCGATAATGCAGTAGAAACCCCTATTTATTTTGGAGATTCTGCTGCTGTAACGCCTTTAATTCCAACTGGAATAAATGTCTCAGGCGGAATCTCCGTTTTCCATCCCTTTTTGTTCATGTTTGGGAATACAGGAGATGTAAAATGGTCAGCTCCAAACGATCCTACAACCATTTTAGGAGACGCTAGAGTAACAGGCTCAAAAATAGTAGCAGGCAGTGCAACTCGAGGAGGGAATACCAGCCCAGCAGGTCTTCTATGGAGCTTAGATAGCTTAATCCGAGTGACTCAAGTAGGAATAACCACTGTTGAATTCAATTTTGATACTGTCACTGATGAAAGTTCTATCTTATCTAGCAGAGGAATCGTTGAGTATGATGGACTTTATTTTTGGGTGGGAATGGATAAATTCTTTGTTTACAATGGAACTGTTCAACAGATTCCTAATGATATGTCAACCAATTTTTTCTTTGATAATGTTAATTATGCTCAGAGACAAAAAGTATGGGCTACCAAAGTCCCTAGATTTGGAGAAATATGGTGGGTCTTTCCGTTCGGAAATGCTACAGAATGCAATCACGCTGTTATTTACAATATTCTAGAAAAAACTTGGTATGACACTCCCGTTTTACGAGGGGATGGCTATTTTACTCAGGTATTTCAAAATCCAATCTGGTCTGGAAATTCACCCAATGGAGGCGGAAATTATAGTCTATGGATACAAGAAAAAGGAGTTGACCAGGTTAATTTTGATAATAGCGTTACTCCAATTGATTCCTTTGTAGAAACTTCCATTTTTTCTTTAGCTGCCTTTGGAATAGATGGCCAATTTGGTGGCGTAGATAAAGATATTTACCTCTATAGAATAGAACCAGATTTTAATCAAACAGGAAACATGACTTTAACGGTGAAAGGAAGAAAATATGCAAAATCCCCAGTCGTGATAAGTCAAAATAGCCCTTATACCTTTTCTCCTACAACAGAAAAGATAGATATTAGAGACCAATTCAGAGAAATGTTTCTTAAGTTCGAAAGTAATATCGCGGGTGGATTTTATGAAATGGGACAAGTCTTAGCGGTTATTAAATCAGGAGATGATAGACCATGATGCTTCCCAAGGAAACAACATTAAGTCATTGGGCACATTCTTTAATCATCGATTTCCCTCGAGATAACATTCCATTATTAAGAAATGAGTCTGATTGGAAAGTCTGGGGAAATATGTTAGTCCAAGAAAATTCTTTTTCAAGAAGTGGGGCACCTGGACCAGAGCATTATCATGACTGGAAACCTTGGGCACTCGATGTTTTTCACGCAATGGCAAATTTTTAAAGGAGAATAATCATGCCATGGGGATTAAGAAATCTAGGAAGTTCACTCTACAATTTAGGATCTACTGCCTATAACGCAGCGCCCAATTTGGGCATCAGCGATATGTTAAGTCGAGGCTATCAATCTTTACCACAGATAATGCCAAACTTTTCCGATTCGATACCTTCCGAATTAGTTCCCGGAAGCATGGGTCCGCCACCTCCGTCAAATTTGGAGCAGTTTCCAACGATTACTCAAGAATCTTCTCCTGCTGTGATAGCAGCCCATCCTGAAACACCTCAAGGAAGCAGCATGCTGGGTAATTTGGGCTCATTAGCAGGAAGTGCTTTGTCTGGATTAGGCTCTCTCGCTTCTGGCTCTTATAATTCGTTACCGTCTGCTAGCTCTGTTGCAAGTGGGCTTGGTTCCTTAGGCTCCTCTGCCTACAATGCATTGCCTTCTGCTGGTTCTGTTGCAAGTGGTTTAGGGTCTCTGGGGTCAGCCGCTTATAACGCATTGCCTTCTGCCAGCTCTTTGGCAAGTGGCGCTGCTTCTGGATTAGGAAGAGCAGCGGGTTCCGCTATGGGAATGATTCCAGAGCAAACTAGAAATAATGCTTTTGAAAATGTAGGAAGCAGACTAGGCGGACAACTTGGTTCTTCTATTGGAAGTAAATTACCATTAGGCATGGGCCCTCAATTTAATGATTATGCTACCAACTTCGGTAAAAAATTTGGAAATTATCTTTCAAGCCAATTTTCCAACAATCCTCAATCCTCCTTTGGAGGCCTTAAAAATATAGGAGCAACATTAGGAGGAGGGGCAGCGGGAGCATTGGGTGGAACAGGGCTTGGGGCAACAGCGGGTTCTGCTTTAGGAGGATATTTAGGTAAAAAGCTTGGGAGATATGGTGCCCCGGTTGGAAAGGTGTTAGGGGGACTTTTAGGGGGAGGATTAGGGGCTTTAGGGGGAGCTTTAGGAGGAGGATATTTGGGAAATAGATTTACCAAATTTCATTCTGGGGGCCCTGTAAATAACCCTTATTATTCAATATAGGTTATACTATACAGTCGCCTCAGGAAGAGGTGGCTTTAACAATGACACGGAGAGTCAAAAATGAGTGCATTTACAGATTTTTTTTCTAAAGTGGGTCATGGTCTAAGCAGTGGTTTAAGTGCCATTGGTAAGCCTTTAATGGGTGCGGTTAGTTCATTGGCGCCTGTGGCGGGAACCGCCCTAGGGGGCATGTTTGGGGGCCCAATGGGCGCTATGGTAGGCGGTGGACTGGGAAATGCCGCTGGTAATCTTCTTGGACACTTTGGCGGTGGAGGGGATGCGCAGCAGCAACCAGCCCAAATGCCACAAATGCCTTCCTTCCAAGGAATGGGCCAACAGTTTGGCGGTCAAGCCGGCAATTATCTGAATCAGATGCTCCCTCCTCAATATCAAGGAATGAATATTGGCCAATTAGGGCAATCTTTCAGTTCTAACATGGGTAATCAGTTAAATAATATTCTACCACAATCCATGCAAGGACTTGGTTTAGGCCAAAGAGCGGGTGCCTTTTTAAACAATCAACTTGCTTCCAGAATTCCAAGTGCCTTCCAGAATCAGACACTTGGGGGCGCGGGTGGTCTTTTAGGAGGTCAGGGAGGCCGATATATGGCTCCCATGCTCCGTAGCAGGTTTGGCTTTGCTCATGGGGGAGGAGTTCATGGATTGAGAGATATGGCTGATTTGCTAGGGCATCATTATTACGATGAAGGTGGAGAAGTTTACTCCTAGGAGAAAAGCATGGGATTTAAACTTGGAAGAGTTTTAAGAAAGGCAGCCAAGTATATTCCTGCTGTTATAGGGGCGGTAGGCGGTACTATGTTGGGTGGCCCTGCTGCCGCAATTGCCGCCGCTTCATTAGGGGGGACATTAGCCAGGAGCAGGAAGAATAAGCTTAAAGGGGCTTTAGAGGGGGCAGGAATAGGAACGGCTTATACGGCACTTGCTCCCATGGTCGTTCAAGGATTGGCCAAGGCGGGCGGAAGCAGTTTGATAACGCCTACGTTAGAGAAGGCGGTTGGCTTAACAAAGCCTTCTTTATTGAGTCAGATAGGCATTCAGTCTGCTCCTACGACGGGGGGAGGATTAGGCTTCTTTGGAAATGTTGGGACGACTGGGGTAATTGATAAAATGCTTGCGCCAAAGATAGCAGGATTTGCTAAACCTGCGGCTGGGGTATTGGGGGCGAATACCTTAATGGGGGGCATGAGAAGGGAAGCGCTACCAGAGCAGCAAGAATCTTTTTTTGAAAAGGCAGCTCCGAAGTCTTTATTTGAGAAGGTATTAGAGCCCAGATCTGTATTTGGGAAGGTACTTCAAAGTGGCGCTAAGAATCTGTTAGAGGGAACAAGGGGGGGTAAATTTCAGCCGCCACCCTATCAAACACCAGGACATGATTTTGGGACAGTTCATATTGGTCCCATGGCGGGTCATCCCATTGGAAATTTGTCGCCTCTCGGATTTGCGCCAGGTCTTCCTCATTTTCCCCTTCCGTCTGCGATGTCGGCCGCTCAAGATCCGAATGCTACTGCCTTAGAGAAGTTGCTTCAAATACTTCAAATCTTGGAAGCCGAAGAAAAGAACTCTCATCTTAAGCAAGAAATCCCTCAGTTTAAAGAAGGCGGGTATGTTGATGGGAGTGATGGAGGACAAGATGATACAGTGCCAACGCATTTAGAGGAAGGCTCTTATGTGATGGATGGAACGACAACTTCTCTTTTTGGAGATGGGAACAGCCATAATGGGGGACATAAGTTCCAAAAAATGGAGGATTCTTTTTTAAAAAGTGGGATTATTAGAAATCCGGAAAGAAGTTACAGAACTCGAGTGATTAAGGCAAAAGTATCTCCTGGAGAATTTGTTTTCAAAAAAGAATTTGTTGATAAATTGGGCAATGGAGATAATAAAAAAGGAGCCAAAGTATTAGACAATTTTAGGAATAACTTACGAAATCACAAGGGAGTTAATAAATTTCTTCCTCCAAAATCGAAGTCATTTGAGCAATATGTCAAAAAAGGGAGGAATCACTGATGTCAGTGACCACCTCAAAAATATCAGAGCAGACAGGAAGTATTCCTCCTTATTTATCGTCTGCTTTTGAAGAATTAGTTAAAAATGCCAAGGGACTTTCGAAAAAGGAATATGAGCCTTATGAGGGCAGACGAGTAGTAGAATTTCCTACTTTAATGGATAGGTATTTTGATATTGTTTCTTCTACTGGTTCTTATAGGCCTTATATTTCTAGTGCTGTGAATAGGATTGATAAAGGGAGTCGTTCTTTTGTAGGTAAGCATGAAAAATACATGAAACCCTACAAAGAATCTGTTTTAAAAAAGCTTCCATTACATGCAACCAGAACGTTTGAACATGGCATTATGCCAGAGTTTCAAAAAAGATTCTTAAAGACGAATCAACCGCGATCTCTTAGAAATAAGAAATTGGCAGGACAGGTTCGTTCTGATTTAAAAAATGTTTATGGAGAACAGGTTTCTGAAGGGATGTCTAAGGCATATAGGAATGCGATGCAGAATTATAATATTCATAAAGCAAGACAATTGGAAGCAGCGCATACGTTAGCGAGCTTAGGGATTTCAAAACAAGCGCAACAATTAGCGCACGCCCAGTCGTTAAGAGAATCTGGTTCTTTGTTGTATGATTTAAATCAAAGAATGGCGGATTTAGAATATGAAAACTGGAAGGCAAGGCAACGTCATCCTTATGAGAATTTATCTCAATATGCTTCTGCTATTCAAGGGATTCCTTTTGTTCCTTCCACCTATCATCATACTGAGATTCCCAGGCCATCTACGACTTGGCATGGCTCAGATTGGAAGAATCTTGGGTTAAATATTTTGGGAAATACTTTGACATCTGGTTTATCCTCAACTAGCCATCAAACTTCTCCTTCTTCTTTTAGTGCTTCTTCTATTCCTCCCTCTATTCATGCTGAGGCAGAAAAAGTTCGTTTTCAGAACCAGAATGTTAATCGTATTAATGCGCAGCATATAGCGAGAGGAGAGCAACCTCCTTATGTGCCAGTTAGATTATCGGATGAATATTGGGATAAAAGATTGAAAGAGCTTGGGATACTATAAATGGCAACACCTGCTGAAATTTTTTCTAGAACGTCTGGCAATTTGCCACCCTATCTTGATCAAGCTTATCAAGAGGCTGCCAAGCGGGGAATGGAACTTTCCCATCGGGAATATGAAGAATTCCCAGGACGTCGAATTTCTGAGCATCCGGCGCGATTAAGTCGTTCTATAGAATTATCTAGGGGAATTAATACAGTTTCTCCTTATGCTGAACAGGCGCTTTCGAAAATAAATCGCGCAACCGAACCTCCTCATAGGGGATATCATTCTTTTTTAGATCCTTATCAAGGTTCTATTTTAAGAAACATTGAAAGAGAGGGGGGAAAGGTATTCAAGAAAAAAATTATGCCGGCCTTGGATGCCAGGTTTATAAGATTAGGTCAGTATGGCTCTTCTCAACATGCAGAAATGGCCAGAGAAGCAGCAAAGGATTTACAAGAAGATATTCTTTCTAAGCAAGAAGAAGTTTTGACAAAAGGGTATCAGCAAGCCATGCAAGGATTTGGATTAGAGAAATCTAGAGAATTAGAAGCAGCAAAATTGTTAAATAGGTTAGGTATCGTTAATCAAGCAGCCCAGTTAGCAGATATCCAAGCCCTAAGAGAAGCAGGACTATTAGAGCAAGAAAGAGAGCAAAGAGCATTAGATGTCCTTTATGAAGAATGGAAGGCCAGACAACGCCATCCTTATGAAAAATTATCAGGATATTTATCTGTTTTGCAGGGGGTTCCCTATGTTCCTCATACTTATACTCGTTCAGAAATACCAAGGCCGTCTGGGACGTGGCACACTGGAGATTGGAGAAATCTCGGAATGAATATATTAGGGGACGTTCTTTTAAGAGCGAGAGGGGGACGTGTAAAACAAAAACCTCCTCATTTATGTAATCTGAGAGGATAAGATGAATATTCAAGATTATTGGCTTCAAAGCGTTTTGCAAAAACAGCAGCAGGCTTCTCCGATAGTCAATCCTGCTTTAGTAGCTGCCATCCAAGAACATTCTCACTCCAATATGGGTAATCCCTTGGGAGAGGGAGCTCAGATTGCCAAACAATCCTCTGGAACAGAATTAGCGCATAAAGTTCTGAAAGGGATTGGGAGAGGAATATCGCAGATGGGATTGGCAGGGCTTAGAGCAAGCCCAACAGAAAGTGTACGTCAGTTTGGCGCAATGATTCCAACCCCTGCGGAGAAAGAGCAAGAAGAGTTTCAAAAACAGGCTTTTTTGATGAATGCTCTGTCCAAGCAACAAGCCCATGCTGATGAAATGCGATATAAGAAAAGCGTTTTGGATGAGCAAAGAAGATATCATGATATCTTGGGTAAAAAATACGCAATTAAATCGGCCGTAGAAGCCACCGAACCAACCCCACCAACTTCTTCCGTTCTTCCAGGGGTAGATTTATCTCAGTATCCAGAAATTAAAAGTACCAAAGAGCGTAATGATTATGCTTCTACCTTAAAGGGAAGCAATATGGCTTTTAACGCACTTTCCAATATTAAAAATGATTTGGATAAATTAAAGGATACTACCAAAGGAAATATTTTTTCTCCGATGGGTAGTGCGATTCCAGGGATAAATAAGGTAAAAGAAGTTGCGTCTCGAGTAATTTTGAATAAAGAATTACAAGAAGAGGTCATGCTTCGAAAAAGATTAGAATCTCAATTTGCCAGATTAGAGCCTGTCTTAGAGAAGGGATTAAAGGGAAGCGCAGCAGGCGAACAGACTTTAAAGAGGTTTCATGATTTAAAGGTTTATTTTGATAGTGGCCAACCGATTAATATTATAGAAGATAGGCTTCAGGAATTATTACACGAAATAGGAGAAACAAGAGATGTTGCCAAATTGAGTCTCCTATCTGGTCGACATATTGATTCTATTCCGAAGGATTATAGAGAATCAATACAAGAGGTAGAGCAGCAAAAAGAAATGGGTCCTTCTGTGGGTAATGCAGAGATTATTTCTAAGGTAAAAGCAATTAAGCCCGGATTAAGCGATGCCGCTATTTTAGAGGCGCAAAGGCGGTTACTGAGTGAACACTAATTTTGAATCTGAAGTTCAAGAAGCAATGAAGATCTTAAAAGGAGAACAAACTCCTATTCCCCTGGAAGATGAGTTTGAGTCCGAAGTTCAAGAGGCGATAGAGGTTTTACGTCCGAAAAATCCCCCCGATTTGACAGCGAAAAGAGCGATTGGACTAGCTGCAAGGGGATTTTCGGAAGTACCTGCTGAGATTATTGATATCGCCTCTAAAGCTGCGAAAGCCGGAACATCGGAACTTGAAAGCTACCGGGACTGGATTGGAGAGAAGTTCAAGAAATCAGGAAAAATGAAAGAGATGTCCCCTTCCGCCCCCCCTGTTTCTTTTTCTGCTCATATTCCGGAGACTGAAATTGCTCCTAAAGTAAGAGAAAAGGTGAGTTCTGTTTTTGGGGAAGAATTAACCCCCAAAACGCCAATTGAAAAAGCCATTAGCACAACGGGTTCTTTTTTGTTTCCTGTCCCCATTCCAGGAGGAGCTGGATATATTAAAGCAGCCAAGGCAGGACTTGCGCCATTGGCTAAACATATTGGGAAAGAGGCAACCATTGCTTCTGGAGCAAGCACTGCCTTAAATTTGACGCCTAAAGCTTCAGAAGAGGGAACCCTGTCTGGCGCAGCAGAGGACTTAGCGAAGGTATTGGTTGGCGCCAAAGCAGGTAAAATAGCGTCAGACATTCCTGGTAAGATATTGCATCCGATTGAGTCCTCTAAAAAAGGAGTGGCTAAACTTGCTTCTAGATTTATCAATCCAGAGGAAGCTTTTCTTTCGAAAGCAGAAAAGCATGAAATTGAGGTTCCTCTAAATGTTGGGGCTAATAATAAAGCAGTCAATTTTGTTGCTAACAATTATTTAAAATCTCTCTATGCTAGTAAGAAATATTCTGAGGCGTTGAAGCGGGCAGATGATTCTGTTATGGAAGCAGTTAAGCGTTCTATTGATAGTTTAGGAGATGCTAATTTAAAGCCTTCTGCTGCGAGCGCCTCCTATGCTCAGCATTTGAAAGAAGAAGAATTATCGTTTAAGAAACAATCAGATGAGTTATACAAGGCGGCTCGGAAATCCCTGTCTGAAAAAGAGGGGGTTGTTCCAAAGAATACCCTGAAGGCATTGAATTCGGAAGCAGTTAGAGATTTAGTAGGAAATTTATCTCCTTCTTCTAGTGAAAAAGTGGTTATTAATAGGATTAAGGAGATATCGAATAAATTATCTGGTGCAGAAGAGCTTTTGGCTCTAGAGAGATATAAGGACATTAATCCGAAGCAGTTAGAGAAGATTAGGAAGCATCTTTCTTCTAAAAAAGAGGTTCCTGTTAAAGAATTAATTAATCTTAGAAAATCTCTGTTGAACAGCTTAAGTTACGATTTAGAGGTGAGGGGGAGCGAAGCTTTTCTTTCTAAGTTGGTTAATACTTTAGATTTAGATATTAAGACGCTCCCTAATAAGAAGTTCATAAATGAATATGAATCTGCCAATAGATTCTTTAGGGAAAATATTGGTCAGCGGTTCAGAAAAAGTATGGCTGAGAGTATTTTGAGGAAAGAGTCTCCTGTTGAGGCGTATAATTTAATGAATTCTGTTGGAAATATTACTGCTTTGGAGAAGATAACAGGGCATAATCCGAAAAGTAAGGAATTATTTGATTCTTTGAAGAAAGCGAAGGCGAGAGAAATTTTGAGCAGTGCTATTCGAGGAGAGTTAGGGGAAGCGGCAGAATTGAATGCAGGTGCTTTAGGGAGATTATTTAGCCGGGGAGAAAAAAAGCAGGAATTATTGAGTAAGCTCTTGGGAGAAAAAGAATATAACAATCTAGCTGAGATATCAGAGATTGCGTCTCAATTTGCTAAGGATGGAAGAGAGCTATTGAACACGAGTGGTACGGCGCACGTTTTATCGGATGTGCATGCCACCAAGGATATGATTCATCAGTCTTTAAGGACGATGTTATTTATTCTTGGAGGGGGGTATTACAAGGGGGAAGCAGGGGTTCTTGGGGTAGCTGCTTTAAATGTTGTGCTTCCTAATGTTGTTTCTCGATTATTGGCGGATAAGCAGTTTGTGTCGAATGCCAGGGCATATGCTCTTGCTAGAAAGAGAGGGAGTGATAAGTTTGCGGATAGCATCATGAGAAAGATGGTGGTTCCTGTGATGAAGACAATAAAAGAATCTGAAGGTGAAGATAAGGAATAGAGTATGGCAAGTTATACGGATATTTTCGGTGGAACGGTTGTTCAGACTGCTGATGTTTCTTATTTAGCGCTTACCTTAAATGTTGCCAATACAGTGTTATCTTGGCCAGTTCAATTTCAAGATGTTAATAATGTAGTTTCTCATATTATTGATGTTACTCCAACGGGAGGGGGACAGACAGTCACTTTACCGGATGCGACTCAGGTAAGTGTTGGGCAAGATATTTTGATTAACAATCCAACAGCGACTCAATTTTCTTTGGATAGAAATAATGGAACCTTGTTATCAAACGTTGCCGGGGGCAACATCATTTATTTTTATTTGATAGATAACACTACGACTGCTGGAACGTGGCGAGCTATTCCGTTTGGGGGGGGGGTTGCCGCGGTGACCAGTATCGATGCGGATGTTCCCGATGCGACAGATGCGGCCAACATGGCAATTGCGGGAGGCCCGATTACAGCTGCGGGTATTTTACATTTTTCTTTTCAGGGAGATATCTCTGCTTTGATAGGATTTGGGGGAGGAACTGGGATTTCTGTTAGGACGGCAGTTAATACCTGGGCGCTTCGTCAAATACAGCCTGTTACGAATGGGAATTTAGTGGTTAATAATCCAGATGGTGTCGCTGGGAATATCACGATAGATTTAGCGCAAAATGTTGGAATAGCGCCCAGTAATCCAGTTACCAGTCTTAGAGTTGGGAATATTACTCTTTCTGGCTTGAATATTATCACTAACTTTATGAATGGTAATTTAAATCTTATGCCTAATGGAACAGGGGAAGTAGTAACGCCTAATAATCTTTCTATTACAACGGGAGGATTATTAAAGTTTTCTAATGCTGCGAATGATCAGACACTTTCTTTTTCTGGGAGTGAGCTTGAAGAGAGTATTGATTTAACGTGGCCAGCTCGTAATCCAATAGCGGGCCAGGTTCTTCAATTTGTGGGTCCGAATGAATTGGGATGGACGGCAGTTGCCTCTGTATTTGGAGGAGTGAGTACGGATAATGCGATTGCAAAATTTAGGGGAGGTGGAGGACAACTTCAGAATTCCGCGGTTTTTATAGATGTTGGAAATAATATTACTACGGGTGGAAATGTTACCGCTAATTCCTATATCGCTGGCACTATTACGATAGGGGCCACTAATGTTATTTCTACATCAGCTGGAAATATTACGATGGCCCCAGTACCTGGGTCAGTTTTACAAATTAATAGTAATATTTCCCTTGGAAATATTTTAAATTCTTATTCTCTTTTATTTAATTCAGGGGCATTCAATGTTTCATTTAGTGTTCCTGTATTAACCGGAAATGTTCCATTGGTTCTACCTGCTGCTCCGGGGGTTGCGAATTCATTATTGGTAAATGATGGCGCTGGAAATTTAAGTTTTACAAACACGGCAACCACTGGAACCAGTGGATTGGTAGCATCCTCGGCAGATACTTTAGCAGCGACAAATCCTACTCGGCCCGTGGTTCCGCTTTATATGAAGGCTCATCCTGGAGTTTCTAAGGCGAATGGGATTATTCGAGGAGCAGATGGCGTTTTACTTTATGGTTATAATATAGCAAATGTAACCAGATATGGGGCCGGTCAATATAGGGTAGAGTTTGCACTCAATTTTTCTAGTGCAAATTATACCGTTGTTCTTTCAGCTGAGAGCGGCGGACTATCTTATCAAACTGTTTATGCGAATATAGCAGTGGATAGAGTTAATCTTGTTGTTTACGAGGCAGCAGGGGGAACGCCGACAGATCCGGTTAGCCTTTCATTTGCCTGTTATGGAACACAATGATGCTCATATTAACCAGATTTGTGGGTCAATCATTTAATATCTATCTTGAAGATGGTTCCTTCATTAACATCAAAATTCTTGATAACCAGCCTTCTCCTTATGGGAGATTATCTAAGATAGGAATTGATGCCCCCCGGAACCTTAATATTGTAAGAACAGAGCTGGTTAAAAGAGAGTCAGATGATTATTACGAATTACAATAGACAATTTCTTACAAATTTATAATCCATTTCTTACAAAAAAATAGTTTCATTGGCTATGAATTTTAATAAAATTATGCTTATCATTAATAATGAGGGGAAAAATGATGAATCAGAAAATCTTGTACGGTAAGGAATCATTTGAATTGCTTCCCTGCGATGAAGATGATTACCTGAGATTTTTAAATGAGACCGAGGGAGAGGAATATGAAAAAACTAAAGATTCAACAGAGAAAGAATAAAGTGACCATTGTAAAAATAATAGAATTTTTTGATGTCTTTTTAGATAAATTTTCATCATTTAGTTATTATGTGAAAAAATGGCATCCAGCCAAAACAGTCGTTCAAGTACAAGATTTAAAGAGCGGTAAGATTTTTAACGTGTACGAAAACCAACTTAAGATTGTTACCAAACATATTAATGATAATCTGAGTGTTTGTTGTCTTTTGTACGATTACGAGACATGAGAGCGTGTTATTTTTGGAAATTCTAGAGAGATAACCAAACTTTGCACGCTCTCGCTCTAGAAGGGTCTGATGAGGAATAAGTATAGCTTGTTTTTACATTTCCATCAATCCTTTTACTTATAAACCAGAAGGAGGACATGATGAAAAAGAAAGATGTTGTTAAAAATATAAATAAGGTGGTCATTGATTTTTTTAGGCAGGATAGCGAGGCGGATAAGATTATCCGGGGGTGTAATTACTATCTTGAGTCTAATTCTCCCTATTTAAAGAAAGTTATTTTTAAAGATATTCTTATTTCCTTTAAATTATTGAAGGAAAGGATTTCTTTGATTGATAATGTTATTAACAGGTTAGGAAAATAGGAGGGGATCATGGAGATAAAAAATTTAACCTCCAAGATGATTAATGTGATGCAGGAAGTGAATTATATTCAAAAGAATGGGTTTAATACCTTTCATCGGTATAAATATGCCACGGAGGCAGATATTACTTCTGCTTTTTCTGAGGCTTTCAGGAAGCATAAGATATTTATGTTTTCTACTGTATTAGAGAGGAATTGTTCGACCTATAAAAATAAAAAGAACGAGGAATGGTTCATGGTCACCGTGAAGATACAGATTACCTTTGTGGATGCTGAAAGTGGAGAACAGTTCACAGTAGAATTCTATGGAGATGGGACTGATCCTGGTGATAAGGCAATTTACAAGGCTCTAACAGGGGCACAAAAGTACGCTTTAATGAAGACGTTTTTAGTCTCTACTGGTGACGATCCAGAAGAAGAGAAACATGAGAATTTTATTGAATATAAAAGGAAACCAATAGGGGAGCCAATTTCAGATAAAAGAGATGCCTTGATTGAAGTGATGGAGCTTAAGGCTCATCTTGGGATGGAATCATTGAAAGAAGGTTGGAATGAGTTGAGTGTTGAAGAGAAGCGCTTGATAAGTCCAGAGCTTGAGAGGCTTAAGAAGATTTCATCTTCAAATGGTAAATACACAGAAGGAGAAGGAGTTGGCTGATGAGTAATAAAAAAGGAGAAGAGTCGAATAACACTAAACTTAATAAAGTTAAAAGGTACCATAGGGAATTTATGGATATGCTTCTTAAGGCAGAAGAAGATTTAGGAACCCAAAAAGTTTTTTGTCTTTCATGTGCAATGATTGGCTCTTTATTGAAATTCATAAATTTATACAGAGAATCAATTGATTCCTCATTATATCCTGAAATATCAGAATTTTTTAGAGGGTATGAAAAAATGTTTGAAATATATAAAGAAGAAATAGAATTTTTAAGGAAAGGGAAATAGAATACGAAAGTGGGAAGTACTACTTCCAAACTGCTATTGCCACATCCACAGTATGTCAATAAGCGGAGCCTGAGTCCAGTGTTATATTTTCCAGAGGAGCATCTGGTACATAACGCTTAGATAAAGGAATCCCCCCTTTTAATGGAGGCCCTTTTCGAACAGGAGACCTTCTATTCTTTTACGCCGGTCCAGAAGACCTCCCATGTTCTATTATCATGGTTTATCAGGACTTACCCGCCATTCAACATTATAAAATTTATCTATCTAAGTCAATAAATATTAAAAAATAGTTTATTCCCTACACTCATATTGATAAATAGATTACAGAATAGTAAAATAGTGGATTACAAATTTAATATCCAATGGATTACAAATTGAGTTTGTATATTGGTCTGTGCATAACCACTGTATAACTTATGTATAGATTGTTAAATATTCTAGAAAGTGATGAACCCCTCTAAGGAGTTAGAAAGTAGGTAATGGTAGCTCTAGAGGAATCAATTATTATGTCTTTAATAATTTTATAATTAGGTTCTCGCTAAAAATTTTTAAGTTATAGTTCATACAATAAAATTTGTTACCTAATAAATAATGCGATAGGGCTTAAAATTCATAATCCCCATACAAAACTCCAACTTAAACAATAAAACGTCTCCTATACCCCTTAAATTTAGAAATTAGGGCATAATTTTATAGAGAATCCAATCTAAGCAAATTGGATTAACATAATTTAATGTGTTATATGTAAAACTATGTCCAAATTTTGGAGAGTTAAATGATAAACAGTTATTATGAGATAGGGTATGAGGTCAAGGGGGTGAAAAGAGAGAAGGAAAGTTTAGTTAGTTTATATACAAATGAGTCTAGGAGGAAGGCTGAAGAAGTAAGAGATATTTATTTATATATCATTAGGAGGATTTTAAGAGAAGCGAGCAACAAGGAATTATTTTTGAAAAAATAATTATTGACGCATTAGTATTTTTCATATATTTGTACTGTAACATAATTTATGAGAGGTAAATATCATGAAAGTTTCAAAAAAAATTCATCTTCAATCTCTTTTTCATCTTGAAAAAGCAGTAGAGAAATGTAAAAAAGGGAAATTAAAGTTCCTTCAGATTCATTATTCTATTGAAAGTGAAAAAGGTGAGCCAACGATATATACTTTTATTGGAGGAAACCGAGATGAAGCTGAGATTTACAAGAATTTACTTTTTATTAAAGTCGCAATCGATAAATCAATCGAGACTGTTTATATAGAAGCGATGGGCTCTTCTGGAATGAATAATGAATCTAATAAAAATTTGAATTGATTATGGGAGAACAATATGAGTCTTTAGAAGCTCACCTTATCATCTTGCGATCTATTGAAAAAGCAGTAGAGAAATGTAAAAAAGGGAAATTAAAATTCATTCATATTCATTATTCTGTTGAAAGTGAAGAAGATGATGATGTGACTATGTATACTTATATGGGAGGAGCGAGGGATGGGGATAAATCTGAGATTAAAAAGAATTTACTTATTCTTAAATTCTTGATAGATAAGTCAATAGATGATGAGAGAAAAGGTTTAAAAGGTGAAAAGCAGACTAGAAGCAAAAGAGCAGGAACAATTTTTTAATTGGCTTTCTCTCGCCTATCCTAATTTTAGGAAACTTTGCTTTGCCATTCCGAATGGGGGTAGTCGTCATCCATCAGAAGCCATGAATCTGAAGAAGCAGGGAGTGACTCCAGGAGTGCCAGATGTATTCTGTGCAATTCAGGGGACATTAGAGAGTCCTGGTCTATTTGTAGAGTTTAAATCTGGAAAGAATAAGTTAACTAAATTACAATCCGAGATGAAAGATAGATTGGAGAAAGAGGGATATCGATATTCGCTGTGTTACAACTGGATAGAGGCCAAGAATGATTTCTTAGAGCATGTTGGCAATAGGGGGAAAAGATGAGTTTTTATGAAATTTTAAGGTTTATGTTATTTATTAGCCTGATTTTACTTTTTTTAAACCAAGGCAATCCTACGTTCGAGATTTTTCCGTGTATTATTTTTTCCTTGATGGTTTTAAATGGTTTTGTGGTTTTTATACGTTTTGTTTTGGAAGATAGGAGAGAGTGGAGAGAAAAGAATATTGCAGAGAAAGCTCCCATTGGATTCAGAGCGGGAAAGGATTTTAATATTTACAAATGTATGAGCTGTATTATAATTGTTATCTCTGCTTTATATTTAATTGGGATTTTTCATTAAGAATAAGTAGAGCATTTGAGCGAGATGATGTTAGACGATATTTTAGGGATTATGTTTTGCATTAGTGCTGTTTTGTATTTGATAAGCAAGGACAGTATTTTGAATGATATTACAATGATTATTTTATCTTTGATAATCTTAAATATTCTTAGAAAGTTTATACTTTTTATTTTTAAAAAAGTTGGTCGGGGATGAATTTGGAAAAAGATAAGCCTGTTATTAAATTTGTTGCTAGGCATATCTATGGAAAGGTTTATCTTAAGCCTAACTGTGATAAGTCAGAAGCATTGATTGAGATTTTGTCTTCTAATTGTCCTCGTTCTACTTTAGACCCTAAAGAACTAACTAATATTTCCAGGATGGGATTTAAGGTATCGGTTACAGGGGATGTTAAATATCTTAAGAAGGATTTTAAGGATGAGTAATAGGCAATGTTGGTTTAAAAAGAAATTATCTCAGTTATCTGATATTCTCAAGACGGACGAGGTTAATCCAGACACACCAAATATTTTTGTGGAATCGTTTGAAGAAATCGTTAGGCAAAGAAATATATTTCTGGCGATTTTTGTTATTGAGAGCATAATTTTGATTTTTATTATTTTTTCATAGGGAGATGATTATATGAGTGAAAAAGATAATTCTGAAAACTTCTTGAATTCAATTTTGGAGTTGAATGGTAGGGAAATAGATACTTTAGAAAAAGTAATAGATAAGCTTTCGAGCAGAGTTTGCATTCTAGAGTCTCAAAGAGCAGTTCTTATTATTGTTGTTATGTCTCTCCTGGGGTTTGCTGCTGGATTATTGTTTTATACTTATAGTAAGACAGGAGATGTTTGTTTGAGTTGTTGGGATGAAACCAAGAATGATTAAGGATGAAAATAGATATGGATAGGGAAGATATGTATAAATATGAAAGCCTAAAAGAGCTTAATGATTTAAAATTACAAATAAGAAATCTTAGAGACTCTATAGATTCCATTAATTTACATGAAAAAAATAAAGATTCTACCCGTAGATTTTTAACATGGATTTTGGCTGTGGTAGCGGGTGCAATATTCTTCATTTTATTCTCGCTCTACGTTAGACCCTAAAATAATTAAGCCAACTGGCCATCGTGTTCTAGTGTTTATAAACAAAAAATTTAATAAAAGTTGTACAGGTCAACTGTAATCATTAGACATCTCTCCTATCTACTGTAATTATAGGCTATTTTAATATAGAATAGTTAGTCAATATCATGGAAGATAGGTGACAAACATGGAAGATGAAAGTCAGATAACCAAAAATGACGCAAAGAAAAAATCAAAGCGTAACTCTTTTAAAGAAGGAAATAAGGTAGGAGTTAGGTTTGGGGAAGGCCAAAAATTAGAGAACAATGGAAGGCCGAAGGGGGCGAATAGTTTAATCGATAAAGCACGCTCTCTGATGCACCAACAAGAGAAGAGGTTCAAAGGCAATCCTGTTATTGAGAAAGTCAGACTGGCGATAGAAACTTATGCTATGTCTGCAGATAAGATAGCAGAGGAGATAGTGAAACTTGGACTGTGTCAAGAGATAGAGCCAAAACACCGATTTGCCTTTTTGAAAGAAGTTAACATGCGTATTTTTGGACAACCTAAGAGCTCTATTGAGGAATGTCTAAATCAGCTTAATGAGCGGATGGACAAGCTCTATGAGTTGACGATGCCTTTATTAGAAGCTACTGCTATTGGGGATGGCGTGGGCGTGGTAAGAGAGCTGATGAAGCAAGGGAAGTTAGAGGAAGTGGTGAAGGAGATTGAGGATGAAAATCTGAAATCGAAATGAGCGAAAGAAGCGCATCTTATATCCTTCTTGAGCGCTTAAAGTGTCAACAATCTCTGCATGAGTTTTCAATAAGAGCATGGCCTCAAATAGAAGGCTCTAAGCCTTTCATTGATGGATGGCATTTAGGCGCTATTTGTGAGCACCTAGAGGCAGTTACGTCTGGCCAAATAAAAAAATTGCTCATTAATATCTCCCCAAGAACAGGTAAGACGAACTTCATTTCAGTGATGTGGCCGGCGTGGGTATTTATTAACCATCCTTCGATGGGATTTTTGTTTTCTTCCTATTCAAAGCAAATCTCTTTAGAGCATTCTCGGCGATGTAAGATGTTAATAGAGTCTCCGTGGTATCAGAACCGATGGGGACATATTGTTAAGCTCTCTCCTGACCAGGCTAGTAAAGGACATTTTGTTAATACTGCTTTTGGGTATCGGGTAGCTACCAGTGTGGGGGCTGGTGGAACTGGATTAGGAGGAAACATTATTGTTCAGGATGATACCAATAACGCAAAAGATGGTGAGTCTAAGATAACCAGGGACAGTACAAATGATTGGGTTGCACGGTCTTGGTCCTCTCGATTGAATCCGGGAGGAGATATTTCAGCACATGTTATTGTTCAACAAAGAGTTCATGAGATGGATGTCTCTGGTTTTACAATGAGTCAGGATACTGATAATGAATGGGTTAGGCTTATTGTCCCAATGGAATTTGAACCTGCTCGTAGAGCGAAGACCATTGCCTTGCCTTCTACAGAAGGGAAAGTATGGGAGGACCCCAGAACAGAAGAGGGAGAGCTGATGTGTCCACAATACTTAGGAAAAAAAGAAATTGCTAGTTTAAAGATATCGTTAGGTCGATATAACTACGCGGGCCAATATCAGCAGCGTCCGGAGCCAGAAGGGGGAGGGATTATAAGAAGAGAGGACTTCCGAATATGGACAAAGAAAGAATTGCCTCCTATAAAATACATGGTTCAATCTTGGGATACAGCCCTTACCGATAGAGAAACCAGCGATTACACAGCCTGCACCACCTGGGGCACCTTTTTAGATGAGAATAAAGTCCTAAATGTAATTTTGCTCTATGCGTGGCGAGATAGGGTTAACTATTCCCAGATGTTAAAGCGGGCAGTTCGACTTCAAAAGAATTGCAAAGACATTTACGAAGAAGAGCTGCCCGCTGATAGGAACTTTAAGCCAGATGTCATTTTGATAGAAGCAAAAGCAGCGGGGCATCCACTGATAAGCGATTTGGTTACAAAAGGAATATCCGTTAGGTCTTTTAATCCTGGTAAATATGGAGATAAGACTAATCGGGTTCATTTATCTTCCCCCTTTATAGAGTGTGGAAGGGTATGGGTAGCCTCGCAAGAAGGCATGGTGATGCCAGATCATGAAATGGTGATAGGAGAATGCGTTAAGTTTCCTAAAGGGGAAGCAGATGATTTGGTAGACACACTAACTCAAGCCATTTTGTTTTTATCTAAAGAGAAAGGGATGTTGACGCATGTTCTAGAGTTGGATTTCAAGAGAGACAATTATGAAAAGGAAAAGATGCCTGGATATAGGAATCCAGGAAAAGGGAATCGATAAAATGGTCATTTGTTTTTTAAGGGCATTGATTCTATCTATCATTGGACTAATTTTTATACTAAAAATGTTAAATAGGCCGACCATTAAAGAATATTTTATTTTTTGTTTTTTATTTTCAGAAGTGATTTTATTTATTATAATATTTTATATTGGGGCTGGATTCATATGAATGATATTAACCGAGATTGGTTCAAGATTTGGGAGAAAAACAGATATCCTGAAGTTATTCCAAAAATTGGAACCATTCTTAGCTTGTACTCTCCCTACTTCTTAGATGAAGATGATGAAGTAAATGGTCCCTATACTGCTGGCGTTACCCTAGGAGTATTTAAGCATCGAAACCAGAAGAAAAATAAGTTCAATAGATTAATATCTGAGGGAAATGAGCTTAATAACTTAATATTATTATCGGTTTTCCCTAGAGTCAGGTTAGATGCGAATGAGGTAGTGGTTCATGCTAAGAATTTATGTATAGATTATTTAAATAATGACTATGAAAAAACATATGAAGGGAGTTCTCCGGACGTTATGATTGTTCCGTCCTGCAAGGGAATTAGGAGTGGAATATTTTCTGAGATTCAATATAAGAATGATGTTGATATGAGATTTTTTTACCATGCAGACCATGGTAAAACTTTAGAAAACCTACTGAAAAGAGCGCTGCCTCGGATAATTCAGGGGAAGATATGGGTTGTTGCTAAGCCTGACAGTCGAACGCAAGAGCTGAGGAACATGGATGAGAAGTTTTTGGATATATTGTCTTCTTATCCTTCTATGGAATCGAGAGGGATGGTTTGGGCGTTGGTTCAGGCGATTGTTTATTTGGACAGGAATGGTATTTTTGAGGAAGAGAGTGAACAGGTTGTGATTAAGCCAAAGCATGGGTTTTATGGTATTTTAGAGGAGGACTGATAAAATGAAGATTTTCAGAAATGAAAGGGGTAGTGATGATAGAAGATAAAAAAGAAATATGTTTCACTGGCCGTGAGATTAAGCTGGGCATTCCGAGTGAGTATGAAGCTGCGCTATTAAAGAACAGGGTTATTGCAAGCTTTGACAGACGAAGAAGATGTATTGAGAGACAGCTGAAGAGAATAGCAAAAGAAGAGGAGGCTGTAGAGGAGTTTGATGAAGAACTTATTTTAGAGGTTACAGGTCTGACAGAGTGGCCGGTGGTGGTATGTTGTAAAATAGAGGAAGAGTTCTTAGAGTTGCCTAAAGAGGTTATCATTACTTCTATGAAGAAGCATCAGAAATGTTTTCCGTTGATAGATAGTAAAGGGGATATTATTCCTAAGTTTCTTGTTGTTTCTAATCTGCCATCTTTAGACATAAGAGAAGAGGATTTGTATGATGAGTGATAAAACAGGCATAGATTATGCATGGGTTGTTCTAGATTCTTTGAAAGAAAGTCCGGAAATGTATAGGCCTCTTATCTCAAATAATCTACATGGGAGTCATTTATCAGAATGTAAGAATGTTCAGGATATGGTGATTAGGGGGATTGGCGGTAGAATATTGTGCAAGATTGTTAAAGAGCAGGAGATTAGAAATGAATAATGAGGAGATGAGGTATTGTTTTTTAGAGTCTGATTATGTAAATAATTATGATGGACATTGTGAATTTAGAGTTATTACTGACCCTAGAGGAGAGATTAAGGATTCAGAAGGAAAGATTCTATATGAAATTGTGATAAAGGAAAATAATGATGGAGGGTAAAGTTTTTAAAGGATGGGATGAGTATTACAAAGAAGTAGCCAAGGATAAGAGGGAAATGAAGAAAAAGAAGAGGAAAGAAGCAGCCGAGGATAAGAGAAGGGCGAAGAGGTGAAGAAAGGGACAATCAATAGACAATTAAAGAAGAAATTCAAGGAGAGCGCAATGAAATGTATTACAAAGGCTATAGTATGGCTAAGATTCTTTCTTTTTAAAAAGAAGATAAGAGTTAAATATTTATTATTTACAAAACTAAATTCTATTGGGTATAGATTAAATAACTTAATGAATAGGACAAAGACTGGAACATCAGTCATTAATTTTATTAAAGACATTCGAGAAGATGGCCGTTCATTTAAGGAATTGACGATTATTCCAATGTTTAGTTTTGGATATCTTAAGTTTGATGAGGCGGTGGATATTTTAATGAAAGAGACCCATCTCTTAGAAGATGAATCAACCATTAAGATGTGCGAAAATGGATTTGATTTTTTTGTTGAAGATCTTGCTGGGTATATGTTATGTGAATTAAAAAAAATAAGAATTTATGAATATATTGAGAAAAGAGAAGGAAAAATTGATGGTTTTTATTTATTTAAAAACCATCCAATGAAATTAAAATGGAATGAGAGGGAAAGGGTATTCGTTTCAAAGAGAGATTTCTTTAAGGTTCTCTACCAGCAAAAATATCTACATTTAAACTCTCTCTCTCTGGCGACACTTTATTTTTTTGATGAGTGAAGTTAAAGGAAAGTATCTTTTTTATGGGAAGTAAATCTATATTTTATCAATTTCTGAATCCATAGAATTCCCAAAATGGTGAGTTACCATAACAGTTAACCTATTTACATGTTGGTCAAGTTTTGCAAGACATTTTTCTAATCGGCCTAATCTTTCTTCCAGTTTTTCTTGTTTGTTAGTTGGTTCAATTTTATCTAAGATTTCCTCTAAAAATCCAAGCATCTGGGGGCATGTATTTTTTGTTAGGTCATACATTAGAATTTCTAATTCTTTCATAATAAATTCTTGGTTTCTAAGTAATTCTTGAAAAATAACTTCTCTTTTGGTTGTCTCCATTTTAAATCTCCTATTAGTAAAAATTAATTATACAGTAATATTTTTAATATGTATTATGTATAATGATTATTTTTTAAATATTGAGGGGATGGAGATGAGGTCAACTGAACAGAATAAACCTAAAGCTCGAAAAAAAGGCAAGAAAAAGGCAGGCAGGCCAAAAGGAAGTGGTTTATTTAAGGAGCCTACGAAAGCGATTAGAGTGCCAGAAAGCCTAATGCAAGAGGTGATTAATATACTTGAGATGTTCTGCATAGAGAAAGATTTAAAAGAGGCCCTTGAATGGGTTAATGGGGTTAGGAAAAAGCATAAGTTTAAGAAAAATCCGTATTTATGAAATTTAGTGTGCTTTATTATCGAAAAAGTCAATATTTGATAATAAGGACATTTCTTATTATCGGGTAGGAGAATTAGATATTAACCTATTATCGAAATATCCAAAAATCGATAACAACATAAGGTTTAGCTTTTTATGTGCCCAGTGGGGAATTTGGAGAAATCTAAAGTTTCTAGGAGAAAGATGTTATGGGAGAAATTTTATGACTAAATATTTCAGTGACTATGGCTCTGGCTCTGGCGATGGATTTTGATTTGGTTGTATTGACGCCAGCCAGTATGGGAGAAATTTTATGACTAAGTATTTCATTGGCGATGGCTCTGGCTATGGCTATGGCTATGGCTATGGCTATGGCTCTGGCGATGGCGATGGCGATGGCTCTGGCGATGGCTCTGGATCTGGCTCTGGATCTGGCTCTGGCGATGGCTATGGCTATGGCTGTGGATATGGCGATGGCTCTGGATATGGCTATTTCGATGGCTCTGGCGATGGCTCTGGCTCTGGCTTTGGCTCTGGCTCTGGCTCTGGCTCTGGCTCTGGAGATGGCTATGGCTGTGG
>Ga0126384_10000036_pt1 | contig 46402 bp, 36 predicted proteins | sample PanSoiMetPlot_36_FD_92543 | JGI IMG/M metagenome (GOLD analysis project Ga0126384, IMG submission 92543) | Tropical forest soil microbial communities from Panama - MetaG Plot_36 | ecosystem: Environmental > Terrestrial > Soil > Tropical forest > Bulk soil | place: Panama | collected 2016-02-17 | reverse complement strand
TTGTGATAGTACTGACGAACCTCAGCTTCGCGACGAAGTAGTTCAACTGCACGGATCAGGAGATCATCAAAATCCAAGGCATTCGCTTTCTTCAATCGCTCCTGATAGAGCTTGAAGATACTTGCAATTTTTTCGTTTCGATCGCCCTGATGTTCAGCTTGATTCGCGTAACCGGCAGGCGTGGTTCCTCTATTCTTCGCGCCGCTTATCGCCCCCAGTGCCTGTCGCGCGGTCAACATCCGGTCATCAATATCGAGTTCCTTCATGATCTGACGCACCAGTGTTATCTGATCATCCTGGTCGTAGATTGTGAAACTTCGCGTATAGCCTGCCTTCAATGACTCGATGTTCCGCCGGAGAATCCTCACGCACAGTGAGTGAAAGGTTGATATCAAAGGGCTGGACGTGCGCGTTCCAGGAGTAAGTTCCGCATTAACGCGGGACTTCATCTCACCGGCAGCCTTGTTGGTAAAAGTCACTGCTAGGATTTGCCACGGCGGTACGTTTCCATGTTCAATCAAATAGGCGATGCGCGAAGTGATAACGCGAGTCTTGCCGGAACCAGCGCCAGCTACGACCAGCAGAGGCCCTTCGACTGTTTCTACAGCTTCTTGTTGACGGGAGTTGAGGTCCTTCATTTGAAAATCGTAATCGAGGATTGAAGGTATAAGAGCGACTGAGGTTGCTCGGCTCGGTTCGGAATTTGGATGCTATTGATCAAAAGGCAAATTCTCGCTCGCTATTTGATCAACGCTTGAATTGCTTTAAATTGAGGTGCGTCGGCTGTGCGCATCATTTCGAACAATGCCATCTCGAGACTCGAAAGTATAGCTCCCGCCTGGGTCAACCGTGCGAACGCGGCTTGTTTGTTCTCGGGTTTGCGCGACGTTATGCAGTCGGTAAGCAAAAAAACCTCGAAGTCTTCAGCGAGGAGATCCAATGATGTTTGCAATACACAAATATGCGCCTCGATGCCGCAGACGATTACCTGCTTGATGTTTCGGCTCGAAAGCGCGGATAAAAAGCCTTCAGCGCCGCATGAGCTGAAACAGGATTTCTCGATAGGCTTCGAGTCGTGAGGAAGCCTGGCGAGGATCTCCCGTGCAGTATGTTTGAGTCCCTTAGGATATTGTTCGGTAACCAGCACCGGAACTTCCAGCAGTCGCGCACCTTCAACCGCCTGTCCAATACGCACAGCTACTTCCCCGAAGTCCGACATCGCAGGTCGAAACGCTTCCTGCATATCAATCACAGCGAGCGCGGCCGTCTCACGTGATAGTCGGCTGGGGTTCATGATTGGTCCTCTTGGACAATATAGCATAGGACCAATAGGTCATATAGGTCCTATTCGTCCTATTGTGTGAGCTTAATAGGCGTCGGTGGATTCCGGGGGTTCGGCAGGAACAAGCTCTATTTTGCGCGCCATTTTCTTTCCGCCGCGCTGAGCATACTTGACGGTTGCCGGCGTGCCTGTTGGAATCGATGCAGGTTGTACAGGTTTGCCAGATTCTATGATCCAGGTTCGCTCATCAAAAGCGAGCATTACTTCCTCGCCTTCCTTTAGCAACGTTAACGTGCGAGAGCTCGGATCGACATTCTGAATCTCACCCTCGATTGTGTTGGTCTCCTCAACGAGACCGTGTGATGCAGATGTTTGTCTCGATGAACGCAGAGTATTTGCCAATCGCAGGCGGTATACCACCAGACTGGACAAGGCGAAACCTGTCAGGATCACGAAAATGATTCGGGCCAACTTACTCACGATTGCACCCCCCGCGTCCCTGCTGTTCCACCGCGTTTCATCTCGCAAAGTTCGTTCCGCTTGTCGGGAAAAAACAATGACACTGAGCCAAAAAACTTGAGCGGGCCGGCGCAGCGCCAACCCGCTCTAGAATCACGTAGTGTGCTATAGCAAACTACTTGTTGCTGTTCTTGGCCGGTTTCTTCGCTGCCCCACCACCGCCGCTGTTAGAGCTCGCGGTTGAGCTTGCCTTTCTGTGTTTCTTCTTCTTGCCGTGCGACTTGGTGCTCGACATTGTGCTTCCACCAGCCGGAGCAGCTTCTTTATTCGAGGCCGCCTTGGCCGCAGGCTTCTTCGCAGGCGCGTTCTTGTTCTGAGCTGCGAACGCGCTTGTCCCGGCAAGAGCCAAAGCTAACGCTGCACTGATAAGGATCCGTTTCATTAAATGTCCTCCGTAAGGTTTTTCTTGCCGCGGACTAGATAAGTTATAGCTTTGGGCTATTCTCGTCGGGGCAAGTCATGAATAGACTCTGCAAGGTCTGTGCCTTCCACTCTCCTGAGGCCTCCTTCACCTAAGTACATTTGCTACTTCGTTTTAATGTTTGTAAGTCACGTAGGCAGTGCTTCTCAACACCCCAATCAGTTGTGGCCGTTTTGTCTTAACCAACAAAATGGCCACAGAGTAACCTGAACTTTAATGCTCTGACTCTTGAAGAATTGAATACCGCCGCGCTTGTTATTCCGCGCTTTCTTTTAGATTGATGCCAAATCGATCCGCCATGCGATACAGGGTGCGCCGATCAATCCCCAGTACTTCCGCGGCGCGCGTGCGGCTTCCGCCCACTGTTTGAAGAACATGAACAATATAGCGCCGTTCTAATTCGTCGAGTGAGGGCAAATCCTTGAACATCGACTGGGTCTTATTGTCCGGCTCAGTGGCCCGACTCTGACTTCTCACCTTGGCAGGCAGGTCCTCCGGCGTTATCACATTTCCTCGCGCATACAAGGCTGCATGGGCGATCGTGTTCTCCAATTCTCGAACATTGCCGGGCCAGTCATATTGGCTTAGTGCAGCGAGTGCTTCTTCAGAGATTGTTGTTGCGCGCGCACCGGACTCCTTTGCCTGCCTTAGAGCGTGTGCTGCTAAAAGCGGCAAATCTTCGGTGCGTTCACGCAAGGGCGGAACACGAAGAGAAACGACGCTGAGTCGATAGAACAGATCTTCTCTGAAACGTGCTTCCTTTACTTCGCGCTCGAGGTCGCGATTTGTAGCGGCCAGAACTCGCACATCAACGTGCACCGAGCGAGCGCTCCCTACCCTTCGAATCTCACCTTCCTGTAGAACGCGAAGGAGCTTCACCTGAACCCCCAGGCTCGTCTCGCCAATCTCGTCCAGGAAAATGGTTCCCCCAGCCGCTTCTTCAAACAGGCCGCGTTTGTCGGCTGTCGCGCCGGTGAAGCTGCCCCTGAGGTGCCCGAAGAGCTCTGACTCGAGAAGAGTTTCGGTAATCGCACCGCAATTTACCGCAACAAACGCACCTTGAGCTCTGGGGCTATTTCGCTGAAGAGCTCGCGCTACAAGCTCTTTTCCGGTTCCCGATTCTCCGGTTATCAGTACCGTCGATCGAGACGGAGCTACAAGCGCAATCTCTTTGTACAGCTCGATCATTTTGTGACTATGACCGATCAGCCCGGGAGCTTCGCTATACTGCTTCAGAAGCACAGCCGCGGGTTCGCCCGCGTCTCTTCCTTTCAAGGCTCTTCGCCCCGTTGCGATCACCTCGTTGACGTTAAACGGCTTGCTTATGTAGTCGAAGGCTCCCTCGCGAACTGCTTCGACTGCTGTTTCCAGGGTGCCAAAACCGCTTATCAGGATGACTTCGGAGGTGGGAGAAACAACCTTGAATTCCTTGAGCAGGCTAACGCCGGTTGTCCGCCCGCCCAGGTTGATGTCGCTGACTATCAGATCGAAGTGAGACTTTTCGACGGCCTCGCGCGCAGCTTCCGGGGTTTGGCTCGAAGCGACCTGCCAGCCTTCCTCCGCAAAGATTTCAGTAAGGAAGTTGCAGGTTTCCAGGTCATCATCGATCACGAGTATGCGCTTCATTATGTACCGGTTCGTGATCCTCTTATTGCAAGCTCGACGTCGTCGAAATCGGCTGCCGCATCCTCTGGTGTTTTCGTAGTCGCAATGGCCGGCTCGGTGCCTGCAATCGGCTTTGTCGCATGGATCGGCAAAGTTATTCTAAACACCGTCTGCTTGCCGGGGTCGCTTTCCACCTCGACGGTTCCACTGTGTTCAGAAATTATCTGATTTACGATCGTCAAACCAAGACCCGTACCGCGCCCCTGTTTTGTTGAAAATAGGGGGTCGAAGATCAAATCAATTTCGTCTTCAGCAATTCCCTCCCCGCTGTCTGCCAAAACAATGACCACCGAGTCAATACTCTGCGCGGTGGAAACGCTGAGCTTCCCGCCAAGCGGCATTGCATCGAGACTGTTGTTGATCAGATTAATAAAAACTTGTTGCAGTTGATCTGGATCGGCCTCGATTGGCGGAAGCGTCTCAGTCATCTCGGTACGCAGCTCAACGTTCCGTGCTACGAGGGTGGGTTGAGTGGCATCAAGAATGTGCGCCAGCAGCGAGTTGATATCAACGGGTTCAAGATGAGGTAGCGGACGGCGGGTGGAATCGAGCATCGAGCGGACAATGTTCGTAATTCTCTCGATCTGCCCGGCGATGATGTTCAGGCGCATTATTACGCGCTCGTCTCGGGCACGCGCTCGAAGCAACTGGACATGGCCAGATATCAGGTTGAGCGGAGTGCCGACCTCGTGCGCAAATTGTGCGGCGAGCTGTCCAGCAGCGGCCAGTCGTTCGAGTTGCGTAAGCTGACGCTGCATTTCGAAAAGCCTGAGGTTTGCCTCTTCAAGCTGACCTTTCCGATGCGCAATCTCGCCCGTTGCTTCGTGTACTCGATCTTCCAGCCGGCGCTGTTCCAGGTTGAGTTGCTCGGTCATCTGACGGATGCGCCCTAGCATGCGATTAAACCGCGATGTCAGCAGGCCGATCTCATCCGGGACGCCCGGTTCCACCTCAGCCGCAAGATCGCCCGCTTCCGCCTTGGACATGGCAAGCAGCAAACTATCGATTGGCTTGTAGACCATGTGTCGGAAGAGAAAATAGGTCATCAGCGTAATCGAGATTATGGCCAGAAACATCAAAGGCCACATCAACCTGCGGAGCTCGGCTGCCGAACTGTGGTTCTCATCAAAGGTCAGAACAACATTGACTGTACCGAAGTGTGTTGGCCCACCGGTGCCAAGCACGTTAATCCCGGCCCTCGCGGTGATCAATCGGCTTGAGCTCTCCTGCCGGACTGAAACGACCTGTGAGCTTTCGATTTGGCTATAGGCCGCTCTTGCTTCTTCATCGGGGAGAGGCTCGGCATCTGGAGGCATTCTGATAGGTTCAGTCCAGTGGCCGGGGCCGACTTTTTGAAATACCCGGACTTCTGACAGCTGAGGATTGTTTTTGGTTATGAGGTCTTCAATTTCTTCCTGGACGTCCGACCAGTCGGGAATAATCGCAGTCTCTTCGGTCTCTTCCTGAAGTTGTCCCTGTTTTTTGCGTCGCTCGATTCGAGTCTTCTGACGCTTGATGTGGTGCTCGACCGTATCCGCGACTCGTGTGGCAAGCAATTGAGCTTGATCGCGCTCCTGCCGGTCGCTAAGTTTTGAAATCGCAAGGTCAGAAAAAATTGCGATAACCGCGAACACCACGACAAGCACACCGGTCGTTACGAGAGTAGTTCTCGTATGCAATTTTATGGGAGGTAGCTTGAACGTTCGCTGCGGTTGCATGAAAACGTCATTCCACTGTAACAGATTTGGCCAGGTTGCGCGGCTGATCGACATCGCAGCCACGACGCACACCAATATGATAGGCCAGCAACTGTAGCGGAATGATCGAAAGAATCGGGGAAATCAAATCGCTGGCCTTCGGTATCTCAATCACTCGATCTGCGATCTCGCGCGGTTCATTGTCGCCCTCGGCAATCACGGCGATCACGACTCCATCCCGCGCTTTCACCTCAACCATATTCGAAAGAGTCTTCTCATAACGCAGCTGTGAAGCCTCGTTTGTTTGGTCCCTGGTACAAATAACCACTACTGGCAGATCTTCATCGATCAGTGCATTCGGGCCATGCTTCATTTCACCCGCGGGATAGCCTTCGGCGTGAATGTACGAAATCTCCTTGAGCTTCAGAGCACCTTCGAGCGCGATCGGATAATTTATCCCGCGACCAAGATAAAGAAAGTCCTGCGCGCGTTGAAAATCGCGAGCGAGCTTCTCTACAAGGTCATCACAGCCCAGGAGCGTCTCAATTTTTACCGGCAGGCCGTTCAGTGCGTGAATGTGTTCCAAAGATTCTGCGTCGCTCAGTACACCTCGTTTTTGGCCCAGATGAAGCGCCAATAGGTACAATACGGTCATCTGACTTGTAAAAGCCTTTGTCGAAGCAACCCCAATCTCCGGGCCTGCGTGAGTCAATACCGTTCCGTGTGATTCTCGGGTAAGCATCGAACCTTGCACGTTGCAGATCGACAGTATCTTCGCTCCCTTTTCCCTCGACTCACGTACGGCAGCAAGAGTGTCCGCTGTCTCACCAGACTGAGAAATAGCAATCATCAGGGTCTTGTCATCGATGATCGGATCGCGATAACGAAATTCCGATGCATAATCGACTTCAACTGGAATCCGGGCAAGTTCCTCGAGCATGTACTTGCCAGCCATCGCCGCATGCAGGCTGGTGCCGCAGGCAATCGCTTTTATAGACGTGAATTGGCGGAACTCCGCGTCGGTAATCTCCATCTCATCGAGATAAACTCGTCCGGTCGTCTGCGACACCCTGCCGATGATCGTATCGCGGACTGCGCGCGGCTGCTCATAAATCTCCTTCAACATATAGTGCTTGAAGCCGCCCTTTTCCGCAGCGATCGGGTCCCACGTTATCCGCTGAACGTCAGGAGATACCTGATTCCCCTCGAAGTCTGTGACCGTCACTCCATCGCGCGTCAGCACTGCGATCTCCCCGTCTCCGAGATAAAACACGTCGCGAGTGTGATAGAGAACCGGCGGCACATCGGATGCCACAAAATATTCATTTTGACCCAGACCAATAACAATTGGGGGTCCTTGCCTCACCGCTACGATTTTCTCCGGCTCGTCCGATGACATGATTGCCAGCGCAAAGATCCCGCGAAGATCTCCGACCGCTCTACGAACCGCAGCTTCGAGGCTAGGCTCGCCTTCATTCAGATATTTCTCTATAAGGTGAGCGATCACTTCAGTGTCGGTCTCGGTGACAAACGTATGATCCTCACTCAGAAGCTGTCGCTTCATTGGCAGGAAGTTTTCGATAATGCCGTTGTGAACTACTACCACACGGCCGGAACAATCACGATGAGGATGCGCATTTTCTTCAGTGGGACGACCGTGCGTCGCCCATCGGGTGTGTCCGATTCCGTAGGTGCCATCAAGTGGCTTCAGGCGGATTGTCTCTTCGAGATTGCGCAGTTTGCCTTCCGCGCGACGAATCGTCAGGCTGCCGTCTTCATCCACCACTGCGATTCCTGCCGAATCGTACCCACGGTATTCCAGCTTCTTGAGTCCGTCGAGGATCACGCCGACGACTTGCTTATCTCCAACATATCCGACTATTCCGCACATCGTAATTCTTCCTTCCGCATATTACCTTCGAATTATCTGAGCTTTTTCTTTACTGCCGCCGGAACGCCGGCCACCAGCGAGTCCGGAGGAACATCTTTTGTAACCACGCTGCCCGCTCCGGTTACTGAACCTTTACCCACTCGTACCGGAGCTACGAGCATTGTATCGCTTCCAATTTTTACTTCATCCTCAATTATTGTCTCATTCTTGCGCACGCCGTCATAATTGCAAGTTACGGTACCCGCGCCAATGTTGACACGGTCGCCTAAAGTCGCGTCTCCCAGATAGGTCAGGTGAGAAGCCTTTGTGCCCCGGCCAACTTTGGACTTCTTTACTTCCACGAAATTACCAATACCGGCTTTCTCTCCGATCTCGGCCCCAGCCCGCAGACGCGCGAACGGGCCGATAGTCGCCGACTTATGAATCGTGCTGTCTTCGATGATGCACGAATTCCGGATCGTGACCTCATCACCGATGTCAACATTCTTCAGTCGCGACCACGATTGTACCGTGCATCCGGAGCCAATCCGGCTCGAACCCTCGATGATCACTTGCGGGTAGATCACAGAATCGGGACCAATAGCGACGTCTTGATTGATGTAGGTAGTTGACGGATCCACGATCGTGACGCCGGAGAGCATCAATTCGCGCAGCTTGCGCTCTCGAAGCTTCCGCTCCAGATCTGCCAGCTCGACCCGAGTGTTGACCCCGAGTACTTCTTCGAAATCTGGATGGTAAAGCAAACCAACCTTCTTTCCTTGCTGTTGCATGATCCGTGGCACATCAGTCAGATAGTACTCCCCTTGTGCGTTATCGGTTGTCAGTGACTCCAGCGCATCCAGTAAAGCTGCCACATCAAAACAATAAATGCTGACCCCAACCTCCTGAATCGCTAGCTCGTCCGCAGTTGCGTCTTTCTGCTCCACACAGCGAACGAACTGTCCATCAGAGTCGCGGACAATACGGCCGTATCCTGTCGGGTCATCCATACTGACGGTCAGCATCGTCACGTGATTCTTTTCCGCCTGATGTGCCGCGGCCAAATTCTTCAGAGTTTCACCCTTAATCAGTGGTACGTCGCCCGCTACGAGCACCAGAGAGCCTTTACGCTCTGCTAGTCGATCACGCGCCGCCATAACGGCATGACCAGTGCCCTTTTGCTCGGTTTGCGTAACGAACTGGAGATCTGGCGAGGCATTCGAGACACGCTCTCTTAACACCGCCACCTGGTCACGTACTGCCTGCTCGACCTCTGCAGCTTGATGGCCAACTATTGTGAAGACTCTTTCCGGCTCAAGCTCAAAGGCCGCGCGCAAAACGTGGGCAATCAAGGGTAACCCGGCAAGCTCATGCAGGACCTTTGCACGACGCGACTTCATACGCGTCCCAAGACCTGCTGCTAGAATCATAACGTCGGTCATATCAACTCACCCGCGGAATCGCGAAAAAAGCCTGGACAAGATCGTTACCCGGCATACAAGCATAAATCTAGTTGTGAGAAACGTATCTTCTTATCCAGCAAAACGATCAGAGCTAACCGATCGTTTTTGATTCTACTCTTAGCCTGAGGGTTGGCGCGAGAGTTTTGAAGAAGTTTGGTGCAGCCCTCCGAGCTTATCCTCCGACGGCGAGCCTTGCCATTTGATGAATTTCAAGCACAAGCCTGCCCAGCTTATCCGGATCGTGTCGAACCAGATGTTCTTCCTGGAGCAGGTCGCTACTTATCAGTTGAAATCCACCCACCTTGCCGCCCAAAGCACCTCTTGAGGACTGGACGGAACCGTCGAAGCCTGCGAGAAGCGTAGCATCAAATTCCACCTGGGCCGCGCCGTCGTCAAGATATTTTTGCTTCAGTTCTGCACTGATCGGGGTGGAATTGATGACGATATAATCTAAAAGCAGGTTCGGACTGTATTCGAAGAGCACCCGTAAATGGTCCGTTACGTTGAAATTGTCGGTTTCACCCGGCTGCGTCATGATGTTGCAGATGTATACCTTCAACGCATCTGAATCGCGCATAGCTTCGACTATTCCGTCCACCAGCAAATTCGGGATGATTGAGGTGTAGAGTGAGCCTGGGCCGATGGTGATGATATCGGCGTGCTTAATCGCTTCCAAGGTTTCAGGGAGGGGCCGGCAATGTTCATTTGACAACCGCAGGTTTCTGATGCGAGAGCGGGACTCAACAATATTGGTTTCACCTCGAATAACTCGACCATCTTCAAGTTCTGCCACCAAAGCGACGTCCTCGATCGTGGATGGGAAGATCCGCCCTTTTATTGCCAACACCTCACTACTGACCTTAATGGCTTCCAGGAAATCACCGGTGACTCCGGTGAGCGCTGTCAGGAAAAGGTTTCCAAAGCTATGCCCGGACAAATGTCCTTCCGATTCAAAGCGATACTGAAACAGCCTGGTTAACAGGTGTTCGTCCTCCGCAAGCGACGCTATGCAACTGCGAATGTCACCCAGCGGGAGTATCTGGAACTCTTCTCGCAACCTGCCTGAGCTTCCTCCATCATCGGTTACGGTGACCACGGCGGTGAGCGTCTCGATCCAATTATCCGCAGTCGAGAGCGGTTCCTTGCGTACAAATGCCTTTAAGCCTGAAAGAAGCGTAGAAAGACCCGTCCCGCCTCCCACGGAGACAATCTTCAACCCTGAATTGATTTCCTTCATATTAAGACGTCCGGCGAACGACCCTATTTATTCTTCCACGAGGTCGAAGCCAAAACCTGTCAACTGTTGGAAGTCTTCGTTGCTGCGGAGGGTAACAAAATCTAATTCACGTCGCGCGTGTGAGCGATGTACGGGTCGGATCCCGATAGCGCGGCGCAACGCCTCCATAGCTTTGGATACATCCTCTAGGCGGGCATAAGCAGCGGCAAGAGAATAGAAGACATGATCGGCGCGCGGTTCAACTTTTAGCGCCTTCTCAAACAACTCAATCGCTTCCCTGATACTACCCTTGTTAAGTTCAAAAACTCCCTGGTTGTAAAGCGCATCGGCATTCCGCGGTACCGACGGCGAGCGAGCTAAACGATGATCGCAGATCGTCAGATACGTACGGGCACGCGCAATAATCTCAGCCTGCTCGGCAAACTTCGCGAGCACACTTAGGAACGCGGACTTCGCCCCGCCAAAATCATGGCGATTGAAAAGGCGTAAAGCCTGCTCAAAGGCGCGGACGGCTGCAAGCGTACCGGGTGATGGAGGCTTCTTCGGTGGAGCCGGGAGCGGCTTTGGAGCCAGCGCGGTCCGTCGCGCCAACATTGCTCTTCGGGCTTGCGCTTTTGACACAGCCCTCTTCCTGGATAAGCTTGCCTTGGGAACGGCTCTTGTCGCAGATTTCCTCGCGAGTGCAACCTTCCGAGCTTTTGAAGGAGCTACCCGCTTCTTGGGTGCAGCTTTCTTGACCGCACGACTCGTCGACTTCTTAGCCGCGGCAGCATGTTTACCTTTTTTACCAACTGGGGGCTTCTTACCAGCCGCAGACTTCTTTGCTGATCTTGGCGCTGCAGTGATTTTTCCTGGACGCTTTGGCTTTCTCGCAGGTGCCTTCTTTGCTTTCGCGCGGATGTTCTGGGATTTCGAAAAGCCTCTCTTGGTCGCTTTGGTGATCAAGCTGCTCATCAATATCCTCGAGGTCGAGAATCAACTAGCTTTCCGTATAACCCCTGCGCGCACGCCAGTTTATGTGTGTTTTATATCAATAATTTATCGGCAAGTCAAGAAAATACCTCGCTTGCGTGCCAACCAGCTTCCAGCCAAAACAACACATATGAAACTGGGCCTCGCCTCGCCGAAACTAATTAAATTAATTACTCGTTTTGAGCCGGAATTCTTGACTGCAGCGACGCCAATCCTCTGTATTAAGGAAACGTTAGTTCAATGATTGCTGCACTTAACAAATCTGCCTCATTGGTTCTTGCCACCGTTATGACTCTGATCATACAATTTGCCCTCTTATCCCAAATCTCGAGCCACGCTACCGATTTTCACTTGGTGCAGAAATGGACGAGAATCGCCAAACGGGCTCCGAGCTACCAGGAGACGTTTCGCGCCCGCTCCGGGGCAAAAGGATCCTCGTAACTCGGACAAAGGCACAGTCCGAAGCCATCACGACACAGCTTGAGTCACTTGGGGCCACAGTAGTCCATTGTCCAACCATAGAAATCATCCCGCCAAGCAGCTGGGAGCCGCTTGACGACGCAATCGCACATATCAACGAATACAACTGGCTCGTTTTCACCAGCTCGAATGCCGTCCGCTACTTCTTCGCCAGACTCAATGTCGCATACGACAAAAGGGACATTGCCTTAGGCTCTCAACGGATCTGCGCAATAGGTCCCGCAACAGCAGCCGCGATAACCGAAGAAGGCGCACCCGTACACGTGACTGCCGCGGACTCAGTGGGAGAAGGAGCGCTCCAGGCAATAATTGAGGCCGCTGGGGGAGATCAGAATCTGAAAGGCCTTCGAATTTTGCTTCCCCGCGCTCGAGCCGCAAGAGAGTTTTTGCCGGCCGCCCTGAGAAACCTGGGGGCTCACGTGGATGCAGTGGAGGCTTATCGAACGATAAAACCCAAAATAGACAGCGATAATATTTTTCGCCTGTTTACCGAGTCTTCGATCGATGCAGTAACCTTTACCAGTTCCTCAACAGTCAAGAACTTTGCAGAGCTCGCCGGCTTGACTGATCTCTCTGATCTGCTTTCGGGAATCGTCGTTGCCTGCATCGGCCCGGTAACCGCTGATACCGCGGCTGCTCACGGATTAAAACAAGTTGTTCAGCCGGCTGAGTTCAACAGTTCAGCTCTTGTCGATGCCCTGGTTGCTGCAATCGGATCAGAATCCTGACGGTCTAGATTCTTTCACTTCGCACTGCAATAATTACTCTGGATCTCGTTCACCAGGCAGAGAGACGCTCGTCGAGAATCGAAATGACGAGAGGGCAAACAATGAACTCGCCCCGCTTATGTGTCTGTATCTTTCTGATCGCTTCCATTGTTTCTGCCGGCTACGCCACGGCTTTCAGAAAAGAAACACAGCAGCAGAAATCAGAGCAAGATGATTCGGTTCGGCTTAGCGCTTCGCTGGTTCAAGTCCCCGCGATTGTTACTGACAGGAACGGCAAGTTCGTGACCGACCTGGCAAAGGGTGACTTCACAATTTTAGAGGACGGCAAACGACAGGAGATATCGTTATTCGCCGCGGTTAAACAGCCCTTCAACGCCGTCCTGGTAATCGATACATCCAATAGTGCGCAGGATAGACTCCGAGCGATTCAGAACGCGGCCGTGGACTTCACAAAGCAGCTACGACCTGACGATAGAATGATGGTTATCTCTTTCGATAATGAGGTCAAACAGCTAACAGAGTTTACTGAGGATCGATCGGAGCTTGAACGGTCGATCCGAGGTACCGAATCCGGCTTCGGCAAGTTGCTCTACGAAGCAATCGATAAAGGACTTGAACAGTTAAAGGACCTCGAGGGCAGGCGAGCGGTGATTCTATTTAGCGACGGTGTCGATATGCGCAGTATCGAAGCCTCGTCGGAAGACACAATCAAAAGGGCGGAGGAAATAGGTGCGGTAATTTACGTAGTGCGTTTTGACACCCGATGGTGGATAGAGTCAGCGGCACGAAAGCAAGAGGCAGAGCACCCGAAGAGCAAGACTCCATTCAACATTGACGGGAGAATTCCGTTACCGCCTGATTTTGGAGGACCGGATCCAACGCCAACCGGGATCCCGAAGCCCAACGCACCCAAGATTGAAATAGGTCAACGTCCAAGGCCGCCTGTCGTTTACGATCCGGGTGGTAGCGGCGAGGCGAATCGGCGCGCACCGATCGGTGAACCTCCTGACCAAATAACGTCAACGTTGGACAAACTGTACGGAGAAGCTGACGCTTATCTGCAAGCCGTCACAATCCGAACTGGAGGAAGAGTCTACCAGGCGGACAATTTCGAAGATACCCGAGCTGCATTTTCTGCCATCGCTGATGAGTTGCGTAATCAGTATTTGATCGCCTACTACTCAACTAACAACAAACGAGACGGCAAATACCATAAGATCAAGGTCGAATTGGCACGCAAGGGGGTAGAAGTGCGATCTCGGCCGGGCTACCGTTCCGCAGAACCGCATCGCTGATCAGCCCCGATCTCTCGCCGTTATCAAACGACACCTACACTAATTGGTGTACATTCCCCGGCCTGATAAGCCTCAATCTCACCCTGCACGACAGCTGTTAGCTCAATAAATACTGTGTCCAAGTAACTTGGCGCTAAAGGTTCGTCAAACGGTGATTCGGCACAAAGGTTGCCCCAATCTCGCTCAGGTCAGCGAATTACAGAGTGCTTAAGAGGAAGAATCATGATACGAACTCTCCCAAGAATCCTCACCGCCCTTCTCGTTCTTGCAACGCTCATTATTTCTGGATTGGCCCAGTCTCCGTCATTTGAGGCAGACGAATCTCAGGACATCGATGATTCAGCGCCAGTCGCACGAGTGGCGAGGTTGAGTTTTGTAGAAGGTGACGTTTCATTCCTCCGTGCTGGGGTCACCGAATGGGCTCCAGTGGTGGAGAACCTACCGTTGCTGGCAGGAGACCAGATATACACCGGGAGCGGATCACGCGCAGAGATTCAGCTTGCGCGAGGAAACTATCTAAGACTCCCCGAGAACTCTGAGTTAACGATTTCAGTATTGTCCGAGTCAGGAGCCCAGTTTGACCTAACTGAAGGTATCGCAATTATACGGGTTGAACGTTTATCCAGCACGTTCCGGCACTTTGAAGTTGACACTCCAAACACCGCTGTGATCGTACAGCAAGACGGCCTTTATCGAATTGAGGTCCAAGGCGAAAAGAGTTCGGCGCTGACCGTGAGTCGTGGTGTAGCGGAAGTATCAACGGACGAAGGTACGTTTAGAGTTCGAGCGGGTCACCGGATGTCGGTTGACACAGCCACCGGCGGAAGGCTCGAGCTCGCAGCAGATGCAGCAGGCGACGGCTGGGATCAGTGGAGCCACGATCGAGATGTCTCGATAGCGCGCACGGGAGCCGACGTTTCTCCCGACTATGTTACGAATTATGAGACTACTTATAACGATTTCTACGGTGCAAGTGACCTGTCGAGCTATGGAACGTGGACAAACTACTCTTCTTACGGGCAGTGCTGGATACCGCGAGTGGCAGCTGACTGGGCTCCGTACCGCTTGGGTCAATGGTTGTGGATCCCGGCGGCTGGTTGGACCTGGCTTGCTAGCGAACGATGGGGATGGGCGCCCTATCACTACGGCCGCTGGGCTTTCCTGAGCGGACTAGGCTGGGCCTGGATTCCCGGCTTCGGATCGGCTTATCGAGGCTATGGGTATTGTGATTATCACTGGCGGCCGGCTCTAGTCTATTTCTTTAACAGTCCAACCCCGCGCGGCAACTACATCGGTTGGTATCCGCTGGCACCCGGAGAGCGCTGGCGCAGACATCGAGCAGATGACCGCGCTCAGCATCCCTTCCCTCGGGATGATCGTAGACGATCGGATGACCGCGACAGGCCACGGTTACATCCTGGCATGAGCATCTTGCCGGCAGACGGATTTGCTCGAGGAAATCGTTCTGCGGTTCGACCTGTAGCGCCAGGAAGCGAGCTTTCGGATTTTATCAGTAAAGGTGCACGAGCAGGACTGCCCGAAATGAAAGTCTTGCCGGTTTCAGCTGCACCTGAGCTCTCCGAAGGCGATCGTCGAAAGTCTCGACGCCTGGCAGTGCCGTCAACTGAGATCATCAAGCGCTCCGTTGTTACTCGCAATGAGACGACCGATTCGTCAGCGCCTTTCGTTGGGCAGCGTGAGAGACGAGTCATAGTGCCACGAAATCCAGATGCAGACACTCAAGTACCTGCAAAGAAAGAACGGAAATTGCGAACTGGAGTCGCAGATTCCGGTGATTCGAATTCCGGAGACAATCGATCAAATCAAAAGACGAGAATAGCGCTCCCCAATCCAGCGGAGAAAATGGACGGAGATCGATCCGCGCATGAGCGTAGAAAAAACCGTCAGGCTGACGCACAGGTAGAAAACACAACCCAACGCACCGAGAGTGACAACAACGTTGATAAAGCTGAAAGGCGTCGTGCTCGAAAAGAGCAGTCGTTAGATCCTTCATCCGGAGCAGTTCAGAGTGGCAGCGGACAGCGCGACAACGAATCTCGTTATCGCGATAAGAATACTCGCGGAGAGTATGTAACACCTAACCAGGATGCTAAACAGAAAGTCAGAGTCGAAGAACCGGCACGATCTCCAGAACGGGGGGCTGGAAAGGCAGAGGCCCGGCAGGAACGGTCGAACTCTGAGAATCAAACTCGCCAGGAACGCCGGGAACAGCGCCAGGAGCGACAACAGCAGCAGGAATCACGCAAGAAGCCTTGAGGCGTTATTCCGTCGTCGATCGATGAATGTGAAAGCTGCCGAGACTGATCACAGACACCGTTCGAACTCACACAGCACTAATTGTTTGGTGGTTCGGACTGGGCGGATGAAAAGCGAAACTCAGTAAAGACACCCCATCTGCTTCATCCTTCTTCGCCTTCCTCCGCCTGGTCGGTGCCACCAAACAAATTCACCAAACACTCGATTCTTCTGCATCTTTCTGCACCTGATGCAGTTCGCACATCCGTTATTCATCACTAGAAGCCTTGGAAGGAGGTGCCTATGAATCCTCGCAGAATAATGGCGCTCTCGATTTTCATCCTCGCTCTTTCGGACACAGTGGCGAGTGCTCAATCTCCAGTGAATCAGAACACAAGGGGCAAGAATGGCAGCACTGGAGAGCGACGAGTTGAAGAAATTAAGAGTGAAGCGGTACAGGCACAAAAACCGGTGCAGCAAGTTCCCCAGCCTGCTGACGGCATTCGATCTGTTTCAACCGAACAAACGCGAGCTGGCGAGAACATCCGATTGAACGTAGATCTCGTTGTGTTGGACGCGCAGGTGCTTCAACAGAAAACCGGTCGAGTCGCCGGGAATCTAAAGAAGGAAGACTTTGTGCTCGCGGAGGATGGAGTACGGCAGCAAATAACTCACTTCAGTCAGGACACTCTGCCGCTCTCGGTCATTTTAATGGTTGACCGTGGAGGGTGCCTAGATCCATTCAGCGACAAGGTAAAACGTGCGACGCGTGAGGCTCTTTCTCGACTCAGGCCCCAGGATGAAGTGGCACTGATGTCTTTCGCCAATACGACCGAGCTCATCGAGGGATTCGGCCACGGAAACGACAGAATACTGGCTGGCCTCGATCATCTTCCACCACATGATGAGAACGCTGATCATTGTTTCAGCGCTGCTTTTTACGATGCAGCAAACTACATGCGAAGAGCGGGAAACCCTGACGGCCGGCGGGTGATAATAATGATCACCGGGATGACGATGTACTTTGACTGTGGAGGCCCTTCGCAGGAAGACGCGCGCATGGCAGTGCTGGAATCCGGAAGTGTAGTGTGTGGAATCATACCAAAGACTGCAGGTCAACGTATGGAGAACGGAGTTATGATAGCGGCGGCCGGCATCGGTGGGCTGTTCAAAGCTAAAACTTCCAACCTGAAGCAGCTCGCGGATGAAACGGGTGGAGAGGTCTTAACAGATAAGCCTGAGAATCTTGATCACACCTTTAACGATCTGATCGACCATCTTCGCACACGGTACACGCTCGGCTTTGTATCGACAAATAAGAAGCGAGATGGAAGCTTTCGCAAGTTAAAGCTGGAGCTTGCGAACCAACCGGCTAAGAACGAAGAAAGATTAGTGATCAAGACTAAGCGGGGTTATGTGGCAGGCAGGGATTCGGGCCAGACGAGCGACCGATCCCGCGACGTTGATCACAAGTTTTAAGCAACTAGGTCCGATTGACACTATCCCTACCCACCGATAAAGTCGCTGGGTTATGCGCGACCTGCACGACGTCGCCAAATACATTTTTATTAATGAAGAAGGTGAGTTTCGTTCCGGATGGCGAGTGCTCGCCTTTTTTCTTTGTTTCATTGTATGCGCCGCCTTGCTGTTTAGCCTCACCAGGGCATTCGCCACGCTGTTCCCATCTCTCTCGTTCCTCGTAATCGAGCCTTCTTCCGAATACATAAGCCGAGATGTTCTGATCTATCTTGTGGTCAGTAACGCACGGAACTTCGCAGCCGCAGCACTCTCTTCTGCAATCTGTGCCAGAATTCTTGAAAGACGTTCCTTTGGATCGGTAGGTTTCAGGTTGCATCGTGGATGGCCCCGCGATTTCCTCTTAGGTTCTCTGATGGGAGCATCATCTCTCGCAATTGTTGTAGGAAGTGGCGTCGGCCTAGGCGCATTTAGATTTGATGTGCAGACGCGAAACTGGAAGTCATTGTTGGCTGGATTACTCGTGACTTCCTCATTCTTCATAATTGCCGGCGCTACAGAGGAGTTATTGTTTCGAGGTTTTCCATTTCAGGCACTGGTCCACAATCTGGGGGACGCTCGCGCAATAACTATTACAGCGATCCTGTTCGGTCTTGCTCACATCTCTAATCCAAGCGCGTCAATCTTTTCGACAATCAACACAGTCCTTGCAGGCGCCTGGTTGGGATTAGCTTATCTGCGAACCCGCAATCTTTGGCTAGCAACCGGGCTGCACTGGTCCTGGAACTTCGCTATGGTGTTCGTTTTTGGTCTTCCTGTGAGTGGTTTCACAACCCTTGGTCAAATGGCGTGGCTTCGAGGGACACCAGGGGCGCCGATGTGGGTTTCCGGAGGAAGCTATGGACCGGAAGCCGGACTCGCTGCTACAGCGGGTTTAATCTTGTCGACTCTCGCGATCTATAAGGGCGGATTGTTTTCAGCTTCGGAGGAAATGCTCGTTGCAACTAGACACGGCAAGCAGGAGCCGGCTTTTATCAGGGTCACGCCAGCAGACGACGAATCATCAGCGTCAGCGACCGGATCTCAAGGTTCGGAACGAGAATGATCGAAGTTGGATAACGCTCAGGGCCCACTCTGCGGTTGTCTGTGGGCCCTTCAGCGACTGGAACTTGAGTTTAAGAGTTCTTTTCGGCGATGTCGCCGATAACCGGCAATTTCCACATTTGTCCCTGATAGGCTTTTATGCAACCAATGATGCACACAATCAGCCAGCCTAGACCAAACGCGAGTTGGATAAGACTCATTAACCCCCAACCAGCCGTACCTGCTGCACCCGGGGCAACCGAGGCTGCCGCCGAGAAAAAGTAAAGAATGAAGTTCACGACGAAGCCGATAACAACGAGTATGAGGCTTTGGATTGAGTGGAAACGAAGAAACCTGTTCTCCCTTGGTTCCGTCGCAATCCAAATAATCGAGAAGATAAGATTGATGCAGCAAATGGGCAGATACGCGAGCAGTCCAGCGACGTTGTAGTCGAGGTTCATCACTTTCGTTTTGCCCGTCGGAGCACCTGGCGGCGGATATCCTCCCCCCTCGTAACCTTGTGGACCACCCGGATAGCCATATGGCGGCTGATTGCTCATCACTCTTCCCCCTTTTTTGAGTTGAATTAGGAGCCCGTCTCGACGCGGAATATTACTAAAGACCGTCAGTAGTAACAAGCACGCGCATCAAGATTTTGAAATGAAGCAAGTATAGATGGACTGAGCGCAGAAATTACTTGTCGACCTTTTCCGGATTGCGCACCTCAACGTTTTCTTTAGATACTTCGACAAAGGTACCGCCTGCTTGCTCAATGTAGTAGACGTTTCCCAGCTTCGACGATCGCCCCTCTCCCCTGATAATTCCAATGTAGTACTTAGTGTTTTTGTCAAACGCTAGCTTCCCGGCAACGGCACTTTGCTCTTTTTTCTCAAAATACCTGTCAAAGAACGTGCCTCCATACTGAAGGTAGGTGAACAGATTTACCGCAAGGAAACCAGAAACTCCCGCGATAAGGACTCCAATAACAAGAGTCCTTATTCTTCGCAGAGAAAATACCCGTTCGACACGGTGTTCATCGTCAATACCCTTAAACATATCGTTTTTCAGTCAATTTTGAGGCCAGAGAGGGCTAAACTTTGAACTGCTTGAGTAACAGGGTTGCCATGCCGAGGTAAAAGAAGAAAGTAATAACATCGGTAAATGTGACTACAAACATCGACGACGCAAGCGCCGGATCCACTCGGAGGCGCTTCAGCAGCACAGGAACCAGGGTCCCCAGCCCTCCCGCTACCACGAGACTCAATATCGTAGTCACGCCGAGGATTCCTCCCAGCTTCAATCCGAACAATAGTGAGCCGAGCTTGGCGCCAAACCACAGGGCAACTATGACGCATACGCTGAATCCGACTATCAGCCCGTTTATGAGTCCAACCAGCGCTTCCTTGATAACGACTCGCCTTGTCGTTTCCCATCCCACCTCGCCCAAACCGATGCCGCGCACAACAACGGTCATCGTCTGGGTGGCGGCGTTACTCCCCATAGTCGCCACAACCGGGATCAACACCGCAAGCCAGATCGAGCTCTCGATTGTGGTTACGTAATATTGAACTATGGCGACTGCAATCAGCGCGGCGCCAAGCGACAACATCAACCAGGGCAGTCTGCGACGAACAGAGCTGATTGGCGAGCCGAGCGCACGGTCATCGGCCTCAACGCCTGCAAGCGCGTAAATATCCTCTGTGGCCTCCTCGCGCATAACATCCAGGACGTCGTCAACAGTAATGATTCCAACCAGCTTGTTCTCCTGATCAACCACGGGTACAGCAAGCAGGTTATACGTTGCGACAATTCGCGCAACTTCCTCCTGGTCGGTATCAGTAGTCACCTTAATTGCATCGCCAATCATGATCTTGCGTAACGGCGTTGATGGAGGATTGAGCAATAACTGCCGCAAGCTAACAACTCCGAGTAGATGATTTCTAGAATCGACGACGTATAAATAGAACGCCATCTCGAACTCTTCCGAACGTCTTTGCAATTCCGTAATGGCTTCGGAGACGGTGACATCCTCATCCAGCGCAAAGTACTCGGGCGTCATTATTCGCCCTGCGGTTTCGTCGGGGAATCCAAGCAGCTCGTTTACAACCGTCGAGTGCTCGAGCTTCATCGCATCCAGCAGTTCGTCGCGCAGGTCTTCGGGCAGCTCCGACACGATTAGCGTCGCATCGTCTGAAGGAAGTTCCTGGAGCAGCCTGGAGACGTCTTCCCGGCTTAGCGTCGTCAGCAGCGCCACGGAGCGGCTCGTCTCCATTTCGGCGAGGGCCTCCGCCGCCTTGCTTAAGTCATGCCGGACGAATGCTTCAAATACTATTTCACTATCGCGAAGAGGCAGTTGGCTGAGGATTTGAGCGATGTCAACGGGACGGAGCTTTGTCAGCAGGTTCGCGGCGTTCGACATCGCCCCGCGGCGAGCCAAACGGCTGACGGAGTCCAGCATAAGATTTAGCCGCTGCTCCTGCATCACTATCGTCTCCGCTACGTAACATATAATTTGAAGAGTAACTATCCATCGCCACAGATCGAATGATCTAATGCCTTTATAGCACAGCACGCGGGCACGGCAAAAGAAAAAAGGTCTGTGGAATCAGCGTATATGTCCGGGAATAATATGGCGCAACTCCACGCATTTGATTAGAATCCTCGCCCCGCTGTGCCGGCCCTGCCGGTATACAGTAAGGTTACTCATGGCTTATCTGCCTTCTGAATTCTTTGCTCGCGAGACAATCGAAGTCGCTCGTGACCTCATAGGAACTGTTCTCGTAGTCGAAGGTTGTGAAGGACGGATTGTCGAAACCGAAGCTTATACTACTGACGCCGCCTCGCATTCGGTGATGCGGCCAAAACAATCGGTGGTAATGCAGCACACATTCGGCTACGTGTATGTGTACTTCATTTATGGAATGTACTATTGCCTGAATTTCACCGCGGATTGCGAAGGCGCCGGTGCTGTCCTGATCCGCGCCGTCGAACCGGCTCGAGGGCTTGACCAGATGCGCGAGAGGCGGAAAACAAGTGAGATAAGAAAACTGGCAAGTGGCCCCGGCCGTTTGTGTCAAGCTTTTGGAATTGACTTGAGGGATAACGGAAAGAAGATAGGACAGCGCATCAAAGTCAAGGGGCGCCAGTCAACACCGCAATTGGCGAGCAGTAAACGAATCGGGATTACTCGAGCGATGCACCTCGAATGGAGGTTTTACGATAGCAGCAGTCCATTCGTTAGCAGATGAGTTGTGACGAGTTCCGGCCGTTGTTAGAATTTTTGTTTTAACTGACCGTGAAACCATCAAACAATCTCCGAAAGAAACGTGAATGAAAAACGATCTTCTCCTGCGCGCAGCGCGGGGCGAATCAGTTGAACGAACCCCGGTGTGGATGATGCGTCAAGCCGGACGCTATCTCCCGGAATATCGAGCCGTTCGAGCTAACACCGATTTCCTGACACTTTGCAAGACCCCTGAACTCGCGGTCGAAGTTTCAATGCAGCCTTATCGAATATTGGGCGTCGATGCGGTGATCATGTTTAGCGACATTCTGATACCCGTTGAGGCAATGGGACAGGAAGTCAAATTGACTGAACAGAAAGGGCCTGAACTCCCAAGTCCCATTCGCAGTCGTGATCAGGTTGATAGACTCGCGGTGCCGGATCCAATTGAGAAGACTGGCTTCGTTATGAAGATCATCCAGACTCTCAGACGGGAGCTCGACGGCGCTGTCCCGTTGATCGGATTCGCAGGAGCGCCGTGGACACTAGCCGCGTACATGATCGAAGGCGGAGGTTCAAGAAACTATGCTCACGTAAAGCGAATGATGTACTCTGACCCACTGACGTTTCACGCCCTGCTCGATAAGATCTCAGACACAATAATTCTGTATCTAAATGCCCAAATCGAAGCCGGTGTGCAGCTGGTTCAGTTGTTTGATTCGTGGGCCGGTGAACTCTCCCCAGATGATTACTCTCAGTTCGCCCTACCGTATGAACGAAAGATCTTCGAAGCAATAAACCGGAATGCCGTACCGACCATCATTTACATCAACGGCAGCGGAATTTTTTTGGAGCATATGGCTACTTGCGGAGCCGAGGTGTTGAGCATCGACTGGCGCGTAAACCTGTCAGATGCGCGCGCGCGAGTTGGACCACAACTCACGCTGCAGGGGAATCTCGACCCTTGCGTGCTTCTTTCAACTCCCGAGATCATCTCGGAGCGCGCGCGCGAGCTGATCAGGATGGGCGGTGGTCAGCGGCATATTCTGAATCTTGGTCACGGGATCCTTCCGATGACGCCGGTAGAAAATGCGCGCGCATTTGTAGAAGCCGCAAAAGAGGCCGTCCAATAGAGCTTCCAGGAACTGATGACGACGCCTGCACAGAATCGGCGAATTGGAGTGCTGCTGTTCAACCTCGGCGGTCCTGAAAGGCTCGAAGATGTTCGTCCTTTCCTTTTCAACTTGTTTGCCGACCCGGATATTATCCGCCTACCCTGGCGGGCGATGCAGAAACCTCTCGCCTGGATGATATCGACCCAACGCTACAAAAAGTCGCGAGGATACTACGAGAAGATCGGCGGCGGTTCGCCGCTGCGCCGCATCACTGAAGCGCAGGCGAGAGCCCTTGAACGCGCATTGGAAGCCCACGGGATCAGTGCTCGCGTCTACGTTGGGATGCGTTACTGGAACCCGTTTATAGAGGAAGCATTGGATCAGATCCGGCATGATAGAGTCGATCAACTTGTAGTACTCCCGCTCTACCCACAATTCTCAATTTCGACCACCGGCTCGAGTCTAAATCGGATGCATGCCGTCGCCGGAGAAACAGGCGAGGCTCTACCACAAACTTCGGTCGTCTGCAGTTTCGAAGCGGACCCTAATTACATCGACGCCATGGCAGCAGCTGCGTCCGAAGAGCTTGTCCATTTCCCGGATCAAGACCCGTCAAAGACTCACATACTCTTTAGTGCTCACAGCGTGCCGGTCCGTTACATCGAGGAGGGCGACCCTTATCTGGATCACACCAGGCGTACGGTTGAACTCATTATGCAGAGGCTGGGAGCTCAACGGCCACACACGCTCTCATTTCAAAGCAAAGTAGGTCCTGTTAAATGGCTTACGCCGGCGACTATTGCAACAATACCGAAACTTGCGAGCGAAGGCGTGTCCCAGCTCATGCTCGTGCCTGTGAGTTTCGTGTCTGAGCACAGCGAAACTCTGTATGAAATGGATATTCTCTATCGGGATGTTGCCGCCGAGGCAGGCATCTCGCATTACCGGCGCGTACCCACGATGAATTGCAGACCTGACTTCATCGAAGCGCTCGCGAGCCTGGTTGAACGGGCTCTTTCTCTCGCTGATGTTCCACCGAAAATGACCTGCATTCATTCTCAAGTTGTAACCGAGGCTACCGGTTCGTTCTGTGCGTGCGATCGGGAAAACATCAAAGGTTGATGGGAAACCACCGTGCAGCAATTGTGATAGGCGCAGGCATATCGGGTTTGGTTTGTGCCTACAGGCTCAAGACGCTTGGCGTTGACGTTCTGCTCATCGAGAAAAACGATCGAGTCGGCGGCGTTATTCAGAGCGAGAACATCGATGGTTTCCTGATCGAGCGCGGGCCAAACAGTTCTCAAGGCACTGAAGAACTCATAGCCCTGGTAGAGGAACTGGGAATTCTCGAGGAGTTGGTCGAAGGTAACCCAAAAGCGCCGGCTTACGTGTACTTTAAAGGACGGCTTCATGCAGTGCCGTCCGGTCCAGGGTCGTTCATCAGAAGTGATCTGTTGAGTCCGGCCGGCAAACTCAGAGTTCTCAAGGAGCTTTTTGTTCCCAGGCGAGGCCATCGCACCGAAGAGAGCGTTGCGGCATTCGCGAGACGCCGGATTGGCGATGAAGCTGCAGAGCGCCTGGTCGCGCCATTCGTCTCAGGGATTTATGCCGGGGACGCCGATCTCCTGAGCGTCAAGGCCGCCTTCCCGCGGCTGGCAAATCTTGAACAGAATTATGGCGGGCTGTTCCGAGGAATGTTCGCAAAGGCCCGGGAAGCGCGTCGAGCAAAGAAAAATGCGGGCGCTGTTCTGGAGAAGGCCGCGCCGACGCGACGTCTTTGCTCGTTTCGAACCGGTATGGCTTTTCTGCCGAAGACGCTGGCCTCAAAGCTCGGCGAAGACCTATTGACTGGCTGTACCGAACTGCGAATCGCTCGGGCACCGGATTTGCGGACATTCACCCTCGAATTCGAGCGCGGAGGGAATCGACATCAGCTGGTAGCAGATCATTTGATCTTAGCGACGCCTTCGAACGTCGCCGCTTCTCTGCTCGGTTTGAGTTCAACTGAGCTGCGCGATCTCCTCGATGAAATTGAATATCCGCCTCTCTCCATAGTAAGTCTGGCTTATGAGACCTCCAGGGTATCAACGCTACTCGATGGTTTTGGATTCCTTGTTCCACCGAGCGAGAAAATGAACATTCTGGGCTGCGTCTGGAATTCAAGCCTGTTCCACAATCGCGCGCCAAATGGCACATCACTTCTCACTTCTTTTGTTGGCGGCGCCCGGAATCCAGACGCCGCCCAGTCGGCCGATGCTGAACTGGTATCGATTGTACACGGCGAGCTTCAGAAAGTGCTCGGCATCTCCACTGAACCACGTGTAATTTCGATCACTCGATACCAGCGATCGATACCACAGTACAATATCGGTCATTTCGAGCGAGTGAGGCGCATCGAGAGCCTGTTGCAGGAAGCGCCTGGTGTTCAGCTTATTGGGAATTATCTTCACGGTGTGTCGACGGGAGACTGCATCAAGGAGGCAGAGCGGGTCGCAAAATCGGTTGTCGAGACCCTAATCTAATTCGGCTTCCCTTGTTAGAGTCATTTCCGCGACATAAGATGCATTTGAGAATTACGGTTCGAGCCGTTTCCTCACTGTTTCATCGGATCGATCTTTATCGAAATCAGGATCCAGATCGTTTTCAATCAAAGTCCCGCGACTTGCTCCATCTCCTGTTGTCCCGTGGACCTGATGAGTACGGTATTGACCGCCGTCGTGATCTGTCATTTACCACATTGGCTTACGAGGAGGTTGATCGATGTACAGGACGAACGCACTCGCCGGCCTATTGGTCGGCGGTTTCCTTATTTGCTGTTACACAACACTTCAAACAAGCGCTAACTCCGAACAGGATTTCCACCTAGACGGTGGAATAGCCGCCGTTGAAGCAGTTCAGCTACAGTCGATTATCAGCGGCCTTTCAAACCCAACTTACGTGACTCACGCGCACGATGGCACAAACCGGTTGTTCATCCTTGAACAAGCCGGTCGCATTCGCGTCGTCCAACCGGGCGCAAGCACCTCGACAGTTTTCCTCGATATTGTGAACGAAGTTTTGAGCGGAGGCGAACGAGGGCTTCTCGGATTGGCATTCCATCCGCAGTATTCAATAAACGGCCGCTTCTTCGTTTACTACACTCGTCAAAACGACGGTGCCCTGACTGTCTCTGAATTTCACGTCAGTGCGGATCCCAATGTCGCAAGCGCGAGCTCCGAGATTGTCTTTAACGGAAACTTTCCCATCCCACATTCGACAAATAACAACCACAACGGCGGCTGTTTGCAGTTTGGACCCGACGGCTACCTGTATCTGGGCACCGGGGATGGCGGGTCCGCCAATGACCCTCCCAACAACGCGCAGAACATCGATGTGATGCTGGGTAAGATTTTGCGAATAGACGTGGACACGCCTAACGGGGCAATCGTTTATTCATCGCCATCGAGCAATCCTTTTTTTGGCCCCCCCGCCGGGTTGGATGAGATCTACGCTTATGGAATGCGCAATCCCTGGCGGTTTTCTTTTGATCGATCGACAGGGCAGCTTCTGTGTGGTGATGTCGGCCAGGGTGCCCGGGAAGAAATAGACATTATCACCATCGGCGGAAACTTCGGATGGCGCGTAATGGAAGGAACGATTTGCAATCCGAATATCAATGGCGGAGTCTGCACACCGCCACCGGGCAGCATACTACCGATATTCGACTACGCCCACGCCTCTGGCCGGTGCTCGATAACCGGCGGCTACTCTTACCGGGGGTTACGAGCGGCGGTACCAGTTGGGTCTTATGTCTACGCCGACTACTGCACTGGCGAGATCTGGCAACTACAGAGTGGCGCCAACACGCTATTGCTCGATACAGCGCTGAACATAACCTCCTTTGGAGAAGACGAAGCCGGAGAAGTATACGTTGTAGGTCAGGGTGGCTCGATAAGCCGTTTAGCAACGACACCGCTGCCTTCTCCGTGTGTTTATATGATTTCGCCTTCTGAAAGGCTTTTTCCCGCAGCAGGCGGAGATGGTACGTTTACATTAACAACCACGATTGACTGTGGTTGGATTGTCGCCACAAATGTCAATTGGATTACCCTCGGCGCTACCAGTGGTGCGGGCACAACCACGATTTCTTTTGCTGTTCGCGATAACCTGACCTCAAGTCCAAGGACCGGACTGATACATGTCGGGGGACACACATTTACGGTTATACAAGACAGCGCCACTGCGGGGAATTGCACCTACCGGATCGCTCCAAAATTCCAGAATATGCCAGCTTTTGGAGGCTCCGGAAGCTTCAATCTGACCACCAGTCAAAGCTGTGCGTGGGAAGTGATGACTCCTGACCCCTGGATCACCATTACTTCGAGCGGCGCCGGGACAGGGAACGCAACGATCACCTTCACCGCTGCGCCGAACATGGGGAGGCCGAGAAAAGGGACGATAAGAGTTGCCGATCAGATCTTTTCAGTAAAGCAAAAAGGTTAAACGAGCAAAAAGGTTGAACGAGCACCATTTCAGCCAGCGGGTGCAAATTGCGCTCGCTGGCACCCTACACCGCCATATTTTCTGTGGATCTAGCGCAGGATAATCCGCGCAGAGAGCTGCCCACTAAGTAACTGTTCCATATCCTCTTAAGATCCAAGCTCCAGAAAGCCAACGAATTTCTTGACATCCAAACCACGGAATCGTATGATGACCGTCTTGAAAACGACTTTCAACTTCAAATGCATTTATTTTTCGCTGAACAAGGGGGCACAATGTCATTCATCCCGAAACGGAGTCGCATGCTTCGATTTCTTGCCAGTTCTCTTACTGCCGCGGCTCTTGTGATTCATACCTACGCGGAAGGCTCAAAAACTTCACTGCAGGGAAAGGTCCTCGACCCCGCTCGCGCTCCGATCGCCGGCGCCACTGTCAAAGCAATACTCGACGGCCGCTCATCCGGACCTTCAACCGTTACCGATCAGGCGGGAGAATTCTCACTCTCTCTGGAACCCGGCGTCTACGCTATCACCATCGCCGCGGATGGATTCGAAGAAACCGCTCAAACCGTAGACCTCCCCGCGACCGGCCACGCACCTCTTACCGTGATGCTTCAAATAGCATCTCTGCGCAACACCATCACTGTAATTGGTGCGGACTATCAAACACCGGCGATCAACAGCGCCATGAAGACGCTTACTTCACTGCGTGATATCCCTCAATCAATTAGCGTGGTAACCCGTGAACAAATCAGCGATCAATTGCTCTCGAGCATCGGCGACGTCGTCCGCTACACGCCCGGCATTACCGCTCACCAGGGCGAAAACAATCGAGATCAAATTGTAATCCGTGGCGTCAGCTCGTCAGCTGATTTTTTTCTGAACGGAGTCCGCGACGACGTTCAATATTATCGCGATTTATACAACGTTGATCGCGTTGAGATTCTACGCGGACCGAATGCAATGATCTTTGGCCGCGGAGGCGGCGGTGGCGTAATAAATCGCGTTACCAAGCAGCCTGCTTTTGTGCCTTTTCGGGAAATCACTCTCCAGGGGGGGTCATTCAACAACAAACGAGTAGCGGTAGATCTGAATCAGCCCATCAACAATCGCATGGCATTCCGGTTAGACGGAGTTTATGAAGACTTCGACAGCTTCCGCGATTTTGTGGGCATCGAACGTTATGGGATCAATCCTACTTTGACTATTAATCCTGGCAGTCAGACCAGGATCACGCTCGGCTATGAGCACTTTCGCGATTACCGAACCGCCGATCGTGGCATACCATCGTTCGAGGGGCGACCGGCTGACACGGATATTTCAACGTATTTCGGGGATCCGCACCATAGTTATGTAAGGGCCAATGTGAATCTCGGCTCCGCGGTTATCGAGCATCAGGTTGGCAGTTTGAACATCCGGAATGCGACGCAGTTTGGCGGTTATGATCGCGGTTATCAGAACTTTGTTCCAGGTGCGGTTTCTGCAGATAAGAGATTTGTATCAATCTCGGCGTACAACAATGCGACCGAGCGGTTTAACATTTTCAATCAGACAGACCTGACCTACGGGCTATCAACCGGACGCATTCGTCACACACTCCTTGCCGGTGCCGAAGTCGGACGACAACTGACAGACAACTTTCGAAATACTGGCTTCTTCAACAACACGACGACTTCGATTAACGCGCCCTTCGCTAACCCAACCATCAGCACACCAGTAACCTTCCGACAGAGTCCTACTGATGCGGACAATCACGTCCATACGAGCATTGGTTCCGCCTATGCTCAAGACCAACTGGATTTATCGAGGTTTGTTCAGATCGTTGCCGGTTTACGTTTTGACCACTTCGATCTGAAATTTCACAACAATCGAAATGGTGAGGACCTTCGCCGAATCGATAATCTAGTTTCGCCTCGCGTTGGAGTTATCTTTAAGCCGATTACACCGCTCTCAATATACGGCAACTACAGCGTGTCTTACTTACCAAGCTCAGGGGATCAATTCTCGTCATTGACAGCTATTACTCAACAAGTAAAGCCGGAAAAGTTTAATAACTATGAACTCGGCGCAAAATGGGATCTCAGGCGGTCGCTGTCGCTTACGACCGCCGTCTACCGTCTGGAGCGCAAGAACACCAGGTCGACCGATCCAAATGACCCGACCAGAATCGTGCAAACCGGAAGCCAACGAACCAATGGTTATGAAATTGGGCTGACCGGCTCAATTCTCCGCTCCTGGCATTTTACCGGCGGGTACGCTTACCAGGACGCGTTTATCACGAGTGCGACGACCGTCGCTCGAACTGGAGCACAAGTAGCTCAAGTCCCACATCACAATTTTTCTTTTTGGAACAACTATCAGGTGCTTTCGAGATTGGCGGCTGGTATCGGGTTGATCCACCGGTCTGATATGTTTGCTGCTGTCGATAACAGGGTTGTTTTACCGGGTTACACTCGCACTGATGCGGCGGTTTTCTACTCGCTCACTGAAAGGCTTCGTCTGCAGGCGAACGTTGAGAATCTGTTCAACACGAAGTACTACATAAACGCAGACAGCAACAACAATATTTCACCAGGCTCGTCTCGTGGCATTCGGTTAGCACTGACAGCAAGATTTTAGCGTGAGAAAACCGTTCGGCAAGTTCGCAACATTACGCTCTATTCACGGGCGCGAAAGACTTCTCTTCCCCCAACGAAAGTCGCTGCTACTGCGCCTCTCAAGCGCCAGCCGGCGAAAGGAGTGTTCCTGCTCTTTGATCTGAACCGCTGGGGGTCAACAACCCATTCCCGGTTCGGATCGAAGACAGTCACGTCTGCCGGCGCGCCCACCGCAAGCGTACCACCTGGTATTGCGAAAGCCCGCGCTGGGCCGATCGTGAGCATCTCGATTATTCGAGGGAGAGACACCAGCCCGGTATGAAAGAGAACCGTCAAAGTGACTCCCAGAGCCGTTTCCAGGCCGACTACTCCAAACGGCGCACGATCATATTCCAGCATTTTCTCATCTGAATGATGCGGCGCATGATCGGTCGCGATTGCGTCGATAGTGCCATCCGCCACTTTTTCGATTAGATATCTTCTGTCCTCTTCGCTACGAAGTGGCGGGTTCATTTTGGTATTTGTGTCGAAACCTACTACCGCAGCATCGGTGAGCGCGAGATGATGCGGAGTAACTTCGCAGGTTACCGCGACTCCATTCTCACGGGCCGCAGCCACAAGCTTTACCGAATTCGAGGTCGAGATATGCGCGATATGGACGCGAGCGCCAGTCAATTTCGCCAACATTATGTCGCGGTTAACGTGACTCTCCTCCGCTGCACCACTCATGCCTTTAAGCCCGAGCAGCGTTGAGTAGCGACCTTCATTGATCACCCCGCCGGCGGACAGCTGGACATCCTGACAGTGGTCAACCATAACCAGGTCGTGATCCCGCGCATACTCCAAGGCGTGACGCACAACCTGCGAATCCATCACCGGCCGGCCGTCGTCGGAAACTGCTACCGCGCCAGCGGCCTTCATCTCCGCCATTTCGGCAAGCTCTTCGCCTTTGGACTCACGAGTAATTGCTCCGACTGGATAAACCCGCGCAAACCCCGCTTCCCGGGCCTTGTCGATGATATACCGCGTCACTGATGCATGATCGTTCACCGGTTTGGTGTTTGGCATCGCGCAGATCGATGTGAACCCCCCGGCGACCGCGGCCGCCGCGCCAGAAGCTATGGTCTCTTTGTACTCCTCGCCGGGCTCTCGAAGATGGACGTGTAAGTCGATGAAACCCGGAACAACGACGAGTCCGCCGGCATCAAAGATCCGCATCTCAGATGAAGGGCTTTGGGAGGAGTTCGCTGGAATGATTGAGTCAATGCGGTCACCTTCGATCAGCAGGTCGGCAACCTTGTCGATTTGTTGTGACGGATCTATGATTCGCCCGCCTTTGATTAAAAGTTTCACTGTGCCTCCGAACCGATAAGCAGAAACAAAATTGCCATTCGCACCGCAACCCCATTGGTGACCTGATCGAGTATCAGCGAGCGAGCGCTGTCCACCACATCGGAGCTTATCTCGACCCCTCGATTGACGGGACCTGGATGCATCACGATGCAGTCACTGGCAGCGGTTTCCAGTCTGCGAAGCGTCAGCCCGTATTGAATGGAATATTCCTTCAACGACGGAAAGAAGGCGTCGGACATTCGCTCGCGCTGAATGCGCAACATCATTACCACATCGCTACCGGCGATTGCTTCATCGATATGATCGCAAATCGTCAACGAACCCTCGGAGTTCTCGATGAGTCTGTCGTATGCAACAGGAATCAAAGTTCGGGGACCGGCAATGCGCACGTGAGCGCCGAGCCGTGTCAGGAGGTGAACGTTAGAGCGAGCAACGCGGCTATGCATAATATCGCCGACGATTGCGATCTGGAGTCCGCCGATTTGGCCTTTGTGTTCTCGAATCGTGAACGCATCGAGCAGCGCCTGGGTTGGGTGTTCGTGCGCGCCATCTCCGCCGTTTATGATCGATGCACTGACCAACCGCGACAGTTGCTGGGGAACGCCCGGTGATGGATGGCGAATCACGATCGCGTCTGGCGACATGGCCTGGAGGTTCTGAGCAGTGTCGATCAGAGATTCCCCTTTGCTGACGGAAGAGGTCGAGGTCGAAATGTTCACCGCATCGGCCGAAAGGCGCTTTGCGGCCAGTTCAAAGGAGGTGCGAGTTCGGGTGGAAGCCTCGAAGAAGAGGTTAATGACTGTCTTGCCGCGAAGGGCGGGAACTTTTTTGATCGATCTGGCAGATACTTCTTTGAACGACTCAGCCGTGTCGAGGATTGTTGTTATCTCCTCGACTGATAGCTCTCTGATTCCTAAAAGGTCTTTCCTGTTAAACGGCATTTCGGTCGCGCTGCGGGTGCAGGATCCGGCTCGGATCATACACGGAGCATCACGGCTTTAATCAGTCTCCACAACAATCACTTGTTCGTCTTCGTCATAGTCCTTCAGCATCACTTTGACGATTTCGTTGTCGGTCGTTTGAACGTCTTTGCCGACATAGTCTGCCTGTATTGGAAGCTCACGGTGGCCGCGATCGATCAGTACCGCTAGTTCCACGCGACGTGGTCTTCCAAAATCGACCAATTCATCCATAGCCGCTCGAACCGTGCGACCGGTGTAAAGAACATCATCCACCAGCACGATTGTGCTGTCGGTCACATCGGCTGGTATGTCGGTTTTATTTACGACGGGTCGAGGCCCAATCGTTGACAAGTCATCCCGGTAGAGAGTGATATCCAGCTGTCCAGTTGGAGGGCGCACACCCTCAAACTGCTCGATCTTGTCTGCGATTCTTTCGGCGAGAGGAACGCCGCGCCGTCGAATACCAACCAACAACAGGTCTGAAGTCCCAACATTCCGCTCGACAATTTGAGAAGCCAGCCGCGACAACGCTCGGTTAATTCCGGCGGCATCCATGACGTGGGTTTTCAACTTCATTTCGAGCGCCTCAAGATCGCGCAGAATATAACACGCGCTTTGTCGGTGCTCAAGTTAGCGATTGGCAATCGTGATGCCTGTTGATTTCGCTCCTATGGTTAGGTAACTCAAAACATTGGGTAGCCCGCTTGCAATTTTCAGGGAGACTTTTGCTTTACTGAAAACTGACTGCCGGAAACATTTATCGTGCCCTTGCGGCTTACACCGCTGCCATTCGCTCCAACACTAAAGGTCAATGTCCCAGTCCCTAAACCTCCGTTATCCGAGGTAATGGTGATCCAGGTTACACCGCTCGTCGCGGTCCAAATGCAGTCTTCGGTGGTAACCACTGTGAAGCTGCCCGCTCCTCCGCTCGATGAGAAGCTCGACGACTTGGGCGTCACCGCATAGCTGCAACCGCTCTGGCCAAATCCTTCCTGGCGAACGATGAAGTCTCTATGCGCAATCGTTATCTTCCCGATTCGAAACCTTTCGTCGGTGTTGTCCCGAACAGAAAAGCTAACTGAGCCATTCCCAGTCCCACTGCCCTGATTGATTATTATCCAACCGTCGGGGCTCGTTGCAGTCCAATCCACCCCTGCCGGCGCCGTTACCTGGATGGCGCCATCGGTGCCAGTCGCAGAAAAGGCAGCGCTCTTTGGCGAAAACTTTGTAAGCGCGATGTCAGCTGCCGCCTTTGCATTCAAGCGTCCGTAGCCGAATACATTGTTTGGAAACCCGCTGCTCGAGCACAGTGACGAGCTGATATGAAATGCAGCGTCCTTTAAGATATCCTCGACAATCGAGACATGGCCACGCAAGCTCGGATCCGCAGAAAGCAACAGTGCCACTGCGCCCGCTACGTGCGGTGTCGCCATCGACGTGCCGCTTAAGTTGGTGTAAGCCGTCGTGCTCGTTCTGTAGCTGGATCTTGTGTTGGTGCCCGGTGCCACAATGTCAGGTTTTTGTCGATTACTGCCATCGACCGTGACCGGTCCACGACTGCTAAAGCTCGCAATCGTGTCTAGCCCCGTATTCAAAGCGCCGACCGTAAATGACTCACTATAAATCGCAGGTGGATCAGTGACCGTTGAACACCCGGAGCCCGAATTGCCTGCGGCAACCACCGTAACAATTCCCGCTGCGCGCTGTGCTGCAGTCGCGGCCTGGAGCGTGCCCGCGCTGCAGCCTTCCGCGGGCGGGCATCCCCAGGAGTTGGTCGTGACATCTGGTGCCTTCGTTGGATCTCCCTGCGCCGGCGTGCCTCCAACTGGATATGGAGCAAGGAAGAATTCAAAACACTCTATGTACGTCGCGGGGGTTCCGTTTCCCTGATCCATATTGCGACAACCTATCCATTTTGCACCTGGCGCCATGCCGATCTGATTACCGGCACCGTCATCCCCGACGGCTGTACCCGCTGTGTGAGTTCCATGACCATGATCGTCGCAGGGCGCAGGTGAGTTCGCCCCGCACGATCCGCCTCCGGTGTGAATACTATCGTGCCAATTAAAGTTGTGGTCGGCGGTCGAGCCGTTCCATCCGCGATAGTGCGGCTTGAGCGCGTTGTGATCCCATCGGTAGCCGGTATCTTCGGCACCCACAACGATGCCTTGTCCTGTGAAACCTGCCCCCCAGACAAGGGGCGCATTGGTTTGCGTGATTCCAGGTTCAATCGCGTTTGGTGCCGCAGGCACGGCCTCCTTCACGGATTCTATCGGCAGATCGTTGTGAATGATGGGATTTCCTTCAATACGACTGACGTCTGCCCTGGCGGCCAAAGAAAGGGCCGCGTCCAGGTTTCCCTTCACCCAGATCATATTGACGATGTAATAAGAGCGATGCTCGAAGGAGTTTGACTTCAGCCAGTTCAGTATTTGCTTCTGGGTGTTTTGAGATTTGTCGTAGAGTGTTCGGTAGACAAACCAGCCCTTTTCTTCTTTGGTATGCAACGCCTCAGCGGGGCTCAGGTCAGCGTGATCGGCAAGGATGACCAGGAACTCCACCTGGCCTTTTGCTGCTGCTTCAGCAAGGACCCAACTGTCTATTTTAGCCAGCACCTCTTTTGAGGGCTGCTGACGTTGCGGAGCATTCGAATGAACGGATACAACCGAAAGTACAGCAAAGACCACAGCGATCAAACAGACTCTCATATTAAAATAACACTCCAATTAGAGACAGGTTTTTCGACTTGTAAAAGTATGAAGCCCTCTCCGTATACATTACCTTCGAGTGCAGAGTCAATGACTGCATTGTGCCGAAGTAATGAAATATTGAGTCGGACTTTACTGCAAAGAACTCAAAACACAATCTAGCACTGAGAATGATGTGGTAATTATCGAGCCTGTTGGCGTTTGTGAAGCTTGTTTTTGCTTATAGTATTGTCACGCTGCTCGAGGAAGACCAAATTGAGGTTAGAGATGAGAATTTGAGCAAAAGAGAAGTTTATCGAGCGGGATTGGCTTTCTCCGCCGTATAAACCAGTTTCCCGTTAATAAATGTCATCAATACGTTGATTTGCAACAATTCTTTCGGCGGAATAACTGTCGGGTTCTTCGAAATAACGACCAGATCAGCAAGCTTCCCTGTCTCAATCGAACCTTTGTCCTTTTCTTCGAATTCCGCATAAGCCGCTTCAATGGTATACCCACGAAGCGCTTCCTGAATTGTCATTCGCTGCTCCGGATACCAGCCGCCGTCGGGTTTCCCCTGTGCGTCCTGTCGAGTCACCGCGGCGTAGATTCCGTAGAATGGATTCAACGTCTCTCCCGGAAAATCAGAGCTTATAGGAACGTGAGCGCCGGTCTTCAAGACTGATCGCCAGGCGTATGCGCCTTTGATGCGCTCGGGTCCGATCCGTTTCTCTGCCCAAGCCATATCGGAGGTGCAGTGAGTCGGCTGCATCGAGGCGATCACTCCAAGCTCCGCGAAACGCGGAACATCCGCTGCCGCGAGCACCTGAGCATGCTCGATTCGAAGCCGTGCGTCCTTCAATCCACTGACAGCGCCTCCAGAACGAGTTTCCGATGCCTCTTTCAAAGCCTTCTGATAAGCATTCAAAACCTGATGATTTGCCGCGTCGCCAATTGCGTGAGTAGCAACTTGAAAACCTCGCTCGAGACTGCGCCGAGTCAGGTTGTAGATCTCCGTTTCGGAGGTCGTAATATTGCCTTTTGTTTCGGGTGCGTCGGAGTATGGCTCACTTAATGCAGCACCTCGTGATCCAAGCGCTCCGTCAGCGAAAACCTTGATGCTGCGGACCGTGAATTTGTGCTGCGGGTCAGTCTCTGGTCCGCGCTTAAACCATTCCTCGGTTAAAGCAGAATTGGAACCGTCAAGCATCGCATAGATGCGCAATGGCAGACGGCCCTTCTTGACCATCTCGCGGAACGCCTGAAGCATAATCGGCGTGACTCGAGCTTCGTGGATGGATGTCAATCCGTTGCGCAGGCATTCGCGGGCAGCCAGCTCGAGGGCAATCCTTACTCCGTCAAGATCGAGCGGCGAGACGTGACTGGCAACCAGGTCCTGGGCCCTGTTTAACAACACTCCGGTGGGTTCCCCGGTCTTAGGGTCTCGGATAATCTTTCCATTTGCCGGATCACTGGTGTTTTTGTTTATCCCGGCAATAAGCATCGCCCGTTGGTTTACCCAGGCTGCAAAGCTATGAAGGCCGGTTAAGAAGACTGGATTAGTTGGAGCGGCCTGAGTCAGCAGTTCGTGGGTTGGATAATTGGCCGCCCACTTTCCTTCATCCCAACCCCAGCCAAGGATCCATTCACCGGTCCGCAGGGTATTGGCTTTTTCTTTTACTCGACGAGCTACTTCCTGTGGCGTTGAAACGCCTTTTAGGTCGAGCTTGAGAAAAGTTTCCCCGAGGCTCATCAGATGACCGTGTGCATCGATGAATCCCGGAAGCACTGTAGCGCCGGCTAGATCCGTGGTCTCAAGGGCACTGGCAAAGAGCTTTTTCGCATCGTCGGTGGATCCTGTCCACATGATCCTACCGTCCTTTATCGCAACCGCTTCGGCAGCAGGCTGCTGAGGATTCATCGTTATGAAATTCCCATTCAGCAGGACTAAATCGGGCTTTGGTGGAGTCTGGGTTAATGCAGTAGGAATAGGAATCAGTAGAGCAGTTAAAGCGATTAGAAGACAGAGTCTCTTCACGTCAGTAGTCCGTGGTCAGTAGTCCGTAGTCAGTGGTCCGTAGTCAGTGGTCCGTCCTCGGTTGGTCAGTAGTCGGTCTGTTGTTCGTATTCAGCTCTCAAAACGAATGCTACTGGCTACGGACTACCGAACACTGACCACCGACTACTGACCACTGACTACTGACCCCTATTTCGTTATGTCCAGCTGCCAAAGCATAAAAGCGTAAGTGAACGCTGTCTCACGAAGCGCATCATAGCGACCTGACGCGCCGCCGTGACCTGCTCCCATGTTAGCCTTCAGCAGCAGAATGTTTCGATCCGTCTTTGTCGCCCGGAGCTTGGCAAGGAATTTCGCCCCCTCCCAATAAGGAACCTGGCTATCGTTGAGCGAAATCTGAACAAGCATCGCCGGGTAGTTCTTAGCCGCAATATTGTCGTAAGGCGAATACTTGATCATATAGTCAAACGCCGCCTTTTCGTTGGGATTGCCCCATTCGATCCATTCGCTGGTAGTAAGCGGCAGCGAAGCATCAAGCATCGTGTTCATAACATCAACGAATGGAACCTGCGCGACCACCGCCTTGAAGAGATCCGGTCTCATATTGACAACCGCGCCCATTAGCAACCCGCCCGCACTACCACCCTGGATCACCAACCGGTCGTTCGAGGTGTATTTGTTCTTGACGAGATATTCCGCACAATCGATGAAGTCGTAAAACGTATTCAGCTTTTTCATCATTCGACCCTGCTCCCGCCATTCTTCGCCTAACTCTCCGCCTCCGCGAATGTAAGCGAGCGCATAGATGACGCCTCGGTCAAGCAACGCAAGACGGCTCGAAGAAAAAGTCGGCGCCATTGACGCACCGTAAGAACCGTAAGCATAGAGCAGCAGTGGCGAACTCCCGTCGAATTTCACGCCTTTCTTATAAACAAGCGAGATCGGAACTTTCACCCCGTCGCGCGCGACTCCCCAAATTCGCTTCGCTTCGTATTTTGCTGGATCATATCCGCCCAATACCTCCTGCTGTTTTAGCAGTTTTCGTTGTCGCGTATTCATGTCGTAGTCATAAACCGAGCTCGGAGTAACCATCGATTGATAATTGAACCGCACCGTCGTTGTGTTGAACTCGGGGTTGCCAGCCAGGAAGAGCGCATAGTCCGATTCGTCTGTGGCGATCCTGTGCGACTGGTTCGACTTCATTTCGATCACACGGAGGTAATTCAGTCCCCCCTCCTTCTCAGAAACCACCAGATGGTTCGCGAAAGTAGTCAAGCCGTCGATCTTTATTTTTGGATTGTGCTCGATAAACGGTTTCCAGTTCTTTTCTGAAGGATCGTTGAGCGGAGCCACAACGACCCGGAAATTCTTCGCGTTCTTGTTCGTTGTGATATAAAACTGACCTTTGTAGTGATCGACGTCATATTCATGACCGTCTTCCCGCGGGAGGATGATCTTGAAAGTCCCGGTCGGATTGTCGGCCGGGAGGTAACGAAACTCCCTCGAGGTCTTCGCAAACGAGCCCACAAAGAGCATCTTTTTATCGAGCGAGCGTCCCGAGCCCACATCAAAAAGTTCATCCTTTTCCTCGTAGAGCAGCTCATTTTTATCGCTTCCGACAACATGGCGCCAGAATTTGTCGGACCGCTTCGATACCGGATCTTCGGTTGTATAAAAGAGAGTCTTGTTGTCGGTGGCCCAATCGATCGACCCGACTCGTTCGATGCTCTCGCTGAGCGTCTTTCCTGTGCGCAGATCTTTTACGTGGAGCGTATATTGGCGATAGCCGGTTGTGTCGGTCGAATACGCCAACAGGTTGCCGTCATCGCTCACGCGAAAACCGCCCAATCCGAGAAACGAATGACCTTCCGCAAGCTTGTTCAGGTCGAGGAGAACCTCTTCAGGCGCCTCCATGCTGCCTTTTTTCCGGCACTGATACGGATACTGTTTGCCTTCCTCGGTGCGTGAATAGTAGTAATAGTCACCAATACGCGAAGGAACGCTCAAGTCGGTCTGCTTTATGTGGCCAAGCATTTCTTTGTAGAGCGTTTCTTGAAACTCCTTCGTCGGCTTCATCACGTCTTCGGTATATGCGTTCTCGGCTTCCAGGTACTTGATGACTTCCGGGTTCTGCTTTTCGCGTAGCCAGAAGTAATCATCTTTCAAGGTGTACCCGTGAATCTGGGTTACATGTGGCACCTTCTTGGCTACCGGCGGCTGACGGACGCCATCCTCCGCGATCGCGAAGGGCGATAGAAGGCTGACCAGCAATGTGGTTTGCACGAATAGTATTGTGTTCAATCTTTTCATTTCATCCTCTTAATCGTATCTGGATCTCGTCCTAATTCGTCCATGAATGCAGGCGCTCTGGGCGGCTGAAAGAAATTTTCAGACACTTATGGTGGCTTGCGCAAGGTGCTTTTCTCAGCACAAGTTCTCAAATTAATGGATCAGTTAAGGCATTCCGCGGAAGCCCGCAGCACGCCTCATGCACTCAACAACTAAGCCGCCTTTCGCCAGCCGATCAGTTCATCATCGATATCAGCTGGCGAGCTCATAAAATTGTCTCCTTAGTACCAATGAAGGGTTCAGAGCCTTTTTAGACCAATCCGTTCCAGAGTTTGATTTCGTTTTCTCTCCTGTTAACCAACCCTTGTACTACCTTGCCGCCAGCTTTGTTCCATCGCCGAAGCTGCGTTGGGACCTGGTCGAATTGCCCCTGGTTGAGAAGCTTCAAAAGTGTGCTCCCGTTGAAAGCTGCACCTCCCACATTGAATGTGAAGGATGTCAGAGCGTCAAATTGATTCTGATTGACCGGGACCGTGACCTTGTTCGTAATCAGCTGGGCGGCGGGAGTTACATCCTGACTTAGAAGATCGAGTACCTGCTGATCGCTCAATCCTCCATCGTATGGCACCGGCGCGCCGTTGATGACGATTTTGCCCGAGCTTAGCTCGGATTTTGTGAGAAGATGTCCAACGCCTATCGTCGGAAGGCCGGCTGAGTCATTGTAAACTTTGTTCTTAAACCCCTCCCATTGTTTTAGCAATTCGAGGCCATGCTCACTCATTTGCATCGATTGAGATCTCCTTTCTTCGTATATTCCGAGACCCGGATGCGGGAAGGCGGCTGCTGACTATATCGCAAGCGAAACCGTGGATCAACGGCAATGTAATGCTAATCATAAAAGCTGTGAGTGTTGTTCTAGATACATCAGCGTAAATCATACGAATTTGTCTTCAATGCACTCTCGTGATACCCTCTGCGTTTCCTGTTCAAGGACAAGTGAAAATGGCTTTTGAAGACCTCCGCGAGTTCGTTTCCCTGCTTGAAAAACGCAATCAACTCAAACGCATTTCGGTCGAAGTGGACGCTGAACTCGAGATAGCCGAGATCACCGACCGAGTCTCAAAGCAAAACGGTCCTGCTCTACTGTTCGAAAACGTTCGCGGTTATTCGATCCCTGTGTTGATAAATGCGCTCGGCAGCCGCGAGCGTATGAAACTCGCGCTCGGAGTCGCCGACTACGATGAGATCACCAACCGAATAAGCGATCTCACCGACGTCAAATCACCACAGGGACTGATTGAAAAACTCAAGATGATTCCGCGTCTCGCAGACCTGCGTCACATGTTCCCCAAGATCGTAAGAGATGGAGCCTGTAAAGAGCGGATCTTAGGGGAAGGAAAGTTGTCACTGCTCGATTTTCCGATCATAAAGTGCTGGCCGGAAGACGGCGGACGCTACATTACGATGCCTCTGGTGTTCACAGGTAATCCGGCTACTGGCAAACGAAACTGTGGCATGTACCGCATGCAGGTCTATGATGAGAAGACCACCGGGATGCATTGGCAAATCCACAAGCACGGCGCACAGCACTTTCGCAATCTCAAGCGGATCGGAGGCGGGCGACTCGAGGTAGGAGTGGCCATCGGAGCCGATCCGGTGACTGTTTTCGCCGCGATAATGCCGCTTCCTGAGGACCTTGATGAGATGATGATCGCTGGTTTCCTGCGTGGGAAGCCGGTCGAAATGGTTAAGTGCGAAACGGTAGATGTGGAGGTCCCGGCCAGCGCGGAGATCATACTGGAGGGCTATGTCGATACCGAGGAACAAAGAGTCGAAGGGCCTTTTGGCGACCACACCGGCTATTACTCCCTGGAGGATGATTTCCCAGTTTTTCACGTAACCTGCATCACACATCGCAAAAAACCGATCTATCAAACGATCATTGTCGGCAAACCGCCTCAGGAAGACTGCTGGATGGGCGAAGCGATCGAACGAATTTATCTGCCACTGATGCAACGCCAGTTTCCCGAAATAATCGACTACCATATGCCGTTCGCGGGCGTGTTCCACAACCTGATGATTGTTTCAATCAAGAAAGACTATCCGGGCCACGCCAGAAAAGTAATGAACGGGATCTGGTCGTTGCCTCAGGCGATGTTCACGAAATGTATTATCGTCGTGGATCACGACACTGATGTTCGCGATTTGAACGCCGTCGCCTGGCGGGTATTGAACAACATCGATCCCGAACGAGATATTCAGTATGTGCTGGGACCAGTGGATCAACTCGACCACTCATCGCGTTTGCCGAATTTTGGATCGAAGATGGGGATTGATGGAACCAGGAAATGGAAATCGGAGGGATTCGATCGCCCCTGGCCCAAAGAAATAGAGATGACTGAAGAGGTAAAGAAAAGGATCGATCAACTCTGGACGAAGCTGGGACTCTAGTGGGGGTTGGGGGTTGGGGTGTTCAACGCTTCGCGTTTAGCGTTTAGCGTTCGGTGTTCAGAATTCTTCATTGATAAGATGTTACTGTGACTTTAGTAGAATTACCGAGATGGGCCTAAACTTTGAACAGTGAACGCCAAACGTTGAACGCTAAACGCGAAGCGTTGAACCACGCCAATCCCCAGCCCCCAGTCCCCAACTCCCAATCCCCAACCCTTAACTCACGCTCTTTCGAATCCGGTCGCGATATTCATTCGCTTTCAATCGCACGGTCGGCTCGTCGATCGTGAGTACACGCCGACCTTCCATCACAACTTTGCCATTGATCAATACCGTTTCGACATCCGATGCCTTTGTTGCGTAAACGAGCTGGGAATATACGTTGTAAACGGGAATTTGATGCGCGCTGGTCATGTCGACGATTATCAGATCCGCACGCTTGCCTGCTTCCAGCGAACCAATTTCCTTTTCCTGATGAATGGCGCGGGCACCTCCGATGGTTGCCATCTCGAGTGCTTCGCGAGCATTGATCACCGTCGGATCTTTCGAGATTAACTTATGAAGCTTCGCCGCTGTGTCCATTTCTTCCCATAAGCTCAGATCGTTGTTTGATGCCGCGCCATCGGTCCCAAGTCCCACCGCAACTCCAGCTTTCAGCATTTGCGGAACCGGCGCCGCGCCGGCTGATATCTTCATGTTCGACTGCGGACAATGTCCAACGCCGACGCCTCGTTTCGCCAGCGTTGCAATGTCATCGCTCGTCGGCCAAACCATATGTGCTGCTATCACGCGGCGGTCCAGCAGACCTATTCGCTCGAGATAAGCAACCGAGCTCGACCCGTATCGTTCTTGAATGGTTTTTGTTTCGGCCTGATCTTCTGCGATGTGAATCACAAGCGGAACCTGAAATCTTTCCGAGAAAGAATGGGCCTGCTTGAGGTGTTCGGTTGAGACAGTGTATGGCGCATGCGGAGCAATCGCAGCGGTGATCAACGGGTGAGCCTTCCACTTTGACGCGAACTTTTCCATGTAGGTCATGCCCGCATCCCAGGTCTTATTATCCGGCGCTGGAAAGTCTATAAGCGTTTCTCCCAAAACGGCTCGCATTCCAGCACGCGCTGTCTCGTCGGCGATCGCATCCTCGAAATAATACATATCGACGTAAGTAGTAGTTCCACCTCCGATCATTTCGAGGCACCCGAGTCGCGTACCCCATCGAACGAATTGCTCGTCGACGTTCTTCGCCTCCGCAGGAAAAATGAATTTCTGTAGCCACTCCATCAAAACGAGGTCATCGGCTATCCCACGAAATAGAACCATTGGAACGTGAGTATGAGTGTTGATCAACCCCGGCATAACAACCTTGCCGGCAGCGTTGATTGTGCGGCTCGAGGTGTATTTCGCTGCGATTTCAGCGTCAGGTCCCACTGCGACGATGCGTTCGCCTTTGACGGCGACGGCTCCGTTCTCAATCAGCCGGGACGAAGGGTCTACGGTTACAACTGTCCCTCCGCGAATGATGAGATCGACTCGTTCAGCGGTGTCTGCGGTAAATCGAACGGGCCCTATATTCAAAATCAGAATTGCGAAGACGACAACGAGCGGTTTACTCAAGTTAATCTCCTCAACGCTACTGGCGTTTGTGATAGGCCGCGGTAACAGACAGACCTTTGGGAAGAATCCGAAGACAATCGCCTGCTTCTCCAGCTACATCTCCGAACCCTGCTCGATCCGTCAAAAAAACATGTTTGTTAGTGATTCTACTGGTGTCCGCTAATGTGGCGTTCCACAACGAGAATGAGCCCGTTGAGCCGGGCATCAGTCTGCTTGCCGCGCTCAATTAGATCCGCCATTTCACGTTCGTTGCGTTCTACGTGGTGAGTTATGCTGATCAGTGCGTCTCGGAAAATGCTCATGGATTGGATCAATTCCTGGATCTGCCGATCGACTCTGTCGTGACGTGCCTTCGCCTCAGCGTGAGCGGCGGCTTGTCTTTCCAGACTATCAGCGAAGTTTGCTTGTTGTTGCAGAATAAACTGAATACGCCGTTCAAATTCTTCATTCTTCATTATCATCTCTCCAAGGAACAGTGTTTCCCCGGGAAGTGACACCTAGCTTACAGTAAGTGACACCTAGCTTACACCTTCAAGATAGTGAGCGTCGAATGCCTCGGGCAGTAGATCGGCGATACGATAATGACGAACATCGCCAGAAAGATTCGCGAGTATAACTTCCGTTTCATTCGAAGCGAACTCCCAGATCATTTGACGGCAGCAGCCACAAGGCGGCGCGATGTGCTCGTGGTCGGTAACAACAGCAATTTTTGTAATCTCGTTCGCACCCTCGCTTACCGCTTTGAAAATCGCAACCCGCTCTGCGCAAATGCTGAGACCATAAGTGGAATTCTCAACGTTGCAACCCGTGAACACCCGCCCATCAGAGTTAAGCAACGCAGCGCCGACGCGAAAATTTGAATACGGTGCATGCGCCCACCGACGCGCGTCCTTTGCTAAAGTAATCAACTCTTCATTGCTTGTCATTGGTACTTCTTCCCTTCTCGTCGTGCTCATTCAGCTTGGAAATTCCGTACGGTCACTATCACCCGCCTTATGCTGAATGGGCACCGAATGCTGTTCCGCCGCCTCACCCAGGAATGATCTGATCTTTCCTGTAATCAGGTCGATTCCGACGTCATTGAACCCGCCTTCGGGAATGATGACGTCGGCATAGCGCTTTGACGGCTCGACGAACTGCAGATGCATCGGTCGCACAGTCGTAGTGTACTGATTAATGATCGATTCTACCGATCGTCCCCGTTCATGAACATCGCGGTCGAGCCTTCTGATAAATCGGATGTCGGCATCGGTGTCAACGAATATCTTCAGGTCCATTAACGCTCGCAACTGAGGGTTGACAAAAACCAGAATGCCTTCGATGACGATCACCGGACGCGGCTCAAGGTGAATCGTCTCAGCGCGCCTGGAATGAGTGGCGTAGTCATAGATTGGCTGCTCGATGGTCTCGCCGGCGCGCAGCGCCTGCAGGTGATTTATCAGCAGCTCGGTGTCGAATGCGTCAGGATGATCGTAATTAACTTGATGTCGAAGATCGAGTGGCATGTCGCCGAGGTTTCGGTAATAAGAGTCCTGCTGCAGGTAAACAACATTGCCGTCGCCCACCGGAGCAATGATTTTTTGCGCAACGGTAGTCTTGCCTGAGCCGGTCCCGCCGCTGATGCCGATGATCATAGCTCGGCTATTGTAGCATGGGGGTTGGGGGTTGGGGATTGGAGTGTTCAACGCTTCGCGTTTGGTGTCCAACGTTCGGCGTTTGGCGTTCAGCGTTCGTCGTTCAGAATTCTCCATTGATAAAATGTTATTGGGACTTTAGTAGAATTACTCAGACGGGCCTAAACTTTGAACGCTGAACGCTGAACATTGAACGCTGAACGCCGAACGTTGAACGCTAAACGCCGAACGTTGAACGCTAAACGCGAAGCGTTGAACCCTAACCCCCAACTCCCAACCTCGGAATCACTCGCACAATCAATTCAGAAAGCTGCTTACCGGCGCGGGCTCCTACTTCCATAACTTCCCTATGATTGATCTCTGTTGTCGCGAGCCCCGCCGCTACGTTCGTTATGCACGAGATCGCAAGCACCTTCATCCCGCAGTGCCTCGCAACCGTAGCTTCCGGAACCGTTGACATTCCCACCGCATCCGCACCCAGCTTACGCATCATTTGAATCTCCGCGGGGGTTTCATAAGACGGACCGCGGACCGCCATATACACACCTTCAAGCAGAACGAGTCCGATCTCACGAGCTACGGAATGCGCCGCCTCGAGATATGCCGGCGTGTATACCGACGTCATATCTGGAAAACGCGGGCCGAATCGCTTGTCGTTCTCACCGCGCAGCGGATTCTCTCCCATCAAATTCACATGATCAGTAAGCGCCATCAGAGCACCCGGTGCGAGGTGAGACGAGGTGCCGCCCGCCGCGTTGGTCAAAATCAGCGAACGAATATCCATCAGACTGAACACACGTATGGGCAGCGTTACCTCTTCCATTGAGTAGCCCTCATAGAAATGGACTCGCCCCTTCATCAGCACAACATCTACTCCACGACAAGACCCAATGATCAGTTTGCCTTCATGACCCTCAACCGTCGAACTGACAAAATGAGGAATGTCGCCATAGGGGATTTCGACTCCATTCTCAACCGCATCAGCAACTCCGCCCAGGCCCGACCCCAGTACAACCGCGATGCGGGGACTGCGGTTTTGCGTCTTCGAGACGATGAAGCGCACCGCTTCGGATGCCCTATCGTAAAGAGGAATAGTCATAGACACATATTATCCGCCGATTTCCGTCTGTAAAAGTTGATGCTTACGGAGCCATGATCTTGCGCGCTAGCTCCTCGGCCTCGTTCCTGGTAAACGATGGAGCACTTCCCGCGATTACTGCCTTGTTTGAGATTGTGCTTCTCAGTAACGGAGCGACAACCGCCTTACCATCAATAAGAATAGCGATTCGTTTGCCAATGTTTTCCGTACTCGCTTTGGAGATCTTTTTGGCGCCATCGTCGCTGAACTCGATCTCTATGTCGAAGCTGTTAGGGACGAACGATGGGATTGGGCGTGCCGCGACTACATCTTTATTGGTGATGATCACTTCTTTGTGGACATAGAGCCTTTCGGATGTGCCTTCGATCGTCAACTCCTGCAGACCTTCTGATGGGGATGACTCAGCGAGCCGAAATTCAATCATTACGCGGTCTGGTTT
>Ga0126384_10000035_pt1 | contig 46448 bp, 43 predicted proteins | sample PanSoiMetPlot_36_FD_92543 | JGI IMG/M metagenome (GOLD analysis project Ga0126384, IMG submission 92543) | Tropical forest soil microbial communities from Panama - MetaG Plot_36 | ecosystem: Environmental > Terrestrial > Soil > Tropical forest > Bulk soil | place: Panama | collected 2016-02-17 | reverse complement strand
GCACCGGGGACCGGAGGCGACCCACTCACGCTCGCGGAGCAACAGGGAACCCCGCACGCGATCGCGTTGGACTCCGACTACGTGTAATGGGTGACGGCCAACCCAGCAGGACTGGGCGACGTCATCTCGCGCGCGGCGAAATAAGGGGAGAGGAACGATGGCTGACCTCGGCGCGTACGCAGTCTCGCTCGCCGGCGGAGGATTGATCGGCCTCGCGGCGGCCCAAGGGCCGGTGGAAGGGAAACTTGGCGGGATCATCACCCTGGGCGCACCGGTGTTTTTCGACGCGACCCCGATGGTCAGAAGCGGGGTACGCGTGGGACTAACCTTGGCTTGGCCCTACGTCTTCCGCCACGAGGTGTTCAGCGCCACGGTGGCTCCGTTTCTGGGCTACATCTCGCTGCCATTCGCCGAAATCGTGCTCAACCCGCGCAACGTCGCGGCGCGCCTGCAGCGCCAGCTCTATGCGCAGCTGATGTCTTCGGTGAGCCGCAAGTTGCTCCTCCAACTCAAGGACTGGGTGTTCAACGACGCCTTTCGCTCCTTCGATCGACAGCGCGATTACCGAGCCGGCCTCTCGAAGCTGACCCTGCCGATCCTGGTCGCAGGCGGCGGCGCGGATCGATTGGCGCCGGTGCCGCAGGTACGAGCAGCGTACGAGCTGGAAGGTGGCGTCGACAAGACGCTCGTCATTTTTGGGCGCGAGACGGGCTGTGCGCAGGACTACGGCCACGCGGACCTCATCTTTGGCAGGGCCGCACCCGAAGAGGTCTATCCGGTGCTCCAACGCTGGCTGATCGCCCATGCCACCGAGTACCGCGCCAACTAACGCCCCTCCACGCAAGGCGACAGCTCGAAGCCGTCTTCCACGTGAGCGCGCCAGAGCCTGATCCTGGCTCCGTTTTGGCATTCTGCCCACACCGGCCCCTCTCGATTCTGCTCGGAAATGAGCCCCTCGACGGCGATGGTCGACCGCCCAAGCGCAACCACCGCCGCGCCATCCGACGAGCGCACCGACAAGGAGCTGGCCCGGACTTGCGCGAGGGTGTCGCCCAACACCCCGGCGCCGCGGCAGGAAAGAAGCTGGACGTCGCGCACCGCCACCGAGGACGCTTCGGCGGCCAAAATTCCCGCGCCCCGGGCGGAGTGGACCAACACCGATTGAATCGCGGCCAGCGAGTGGCGCAAGTGGATTGCATCTCCGTCTTCGGAGCTCTCACCCCGCACCTCGGTAATTGCGCCGTTGTCTACCTGCAAGCGGCTGTCGCGGGCCTGTATCGCGTAATCCGATGAGCGGTGCAGCCAGAAGCGCCGGATCGAAGCCTCCGAGGAAACCAGCTGGATCGCGCCGAACGTGCCGCTGTCGACGGTCTGAATGCCCTCCAGCTCGGCCCGCGCATGGACCAGCGCGATTCCTGCTCGCTGCGAGCGAAACGAGGTGAAGTCCCGCAGAAAAATCACCGCGCCCTCGTTGGCGAGCACGCCGTATTCGTGGCCGATGACCACCATTTGCTCGGCGCGCAGCTCGCCTTTGCCCACCGTTACCGCGGGTCCGGAACCGTCGCTAAATCGGGCGTTCTGCAAAAAGCTCTTGCCCCCGATCTGATGAATGCCGATCTTGGCGCCTTCCCAGGCGACGTCGCGGGCCTCGAAGCTGCCCTGGTTACCTCGCAGCTCGACGGCCCGTTTGAAGGGACCGTCGAACCGCGAGTCGCTGATTCGGATCCGGGCGCCGAGCTTGGCTGAGATCCCCAGCCCATCCGAAATCGTGGCGGCGAAGCGCGAGCGACGCACTTCGATCTCGCCGGAAGAAACTTGCACGGCAATCCGGCGCTGACCGCTGAGCTCTACCTCCTCGAGTGTGAGCCGGCCGAAGCTGTCCACGCCTAGCCCCCCGCCTTGGATCGCGAGATTTTTCATCAGCACCGATCCGCGCGCGGTGACGACCGTCGCATCGCCGCCCTCGACAAACAGAACAGCGGAGGAGGTTCCCCGAAGCTCGACGGCGGCGGAAATCTGAAACGGGCCGCGGTAGAGGCCCTTGGCCAGGAAGATTCGCCCTCCGTCCCGGGGCAGCTTGGAAAGCGCCGCCTCGAGGTTCTGGTATGGGCGGCCTTCCGACCCGTCTCCCGGAACGGAGACAAAAGCATCCACCCACAGTTCGGCAGCGGGTTTCGAATCGGCGGCCAACGCGGCGTCGGCGGACAACAGCAATAAGAAGATCGCGCGGTGGAGCAAGGCTGGTGGATTCTGGATCAGAAATCGCCCCTAACCGATCGAACTCTCAGCAGCTCTTGCCGAGCTCCGATCACCAGCCAAGCAGAGTTCCGGGAAGGCAGTTGACGAAAAAAAAGCGCGGTTGTTATCCTCGCGCTCCCAAAGAGGAGCGAGGAATGACAAAGGCGGAGCTGATCGAAACAGTTGCCAGTCAATCGCGATTGACGAAAAAGTCTACCGCCCGGATCATTGATATCATCTTTGATAACATCGGCCGAGCTGTCAAAAGCGAGACCCGCTTCAGCTACCCTCGCTTCGGAACCTGGTCGCTCCGCTCTCGGAAGGCGCGCCGGATTCGCAATCCCAAGACCAATGAGCTGATGCGGCTCGGCGAATCCAGGACCATCGGTTTTCGCCCCGCGAAAGAGCTCAAGCAAACGCTCTGAACGGCGGTCCCGCTCGGGAAAGGGCATGCCCAAAGAAGCCAAGCAGGATAAGCGGCGGCGAGCCGTGTTGGTCATTGATCGGCTGGATCGTCACATGCCCAACGCGAAGATCCAATTGGATTACCGATCCCCACTCGAGCTTCTGGTCTCGGTGGTCCTCTCGGCTCAGTGCACCGATCGCCGCGTGAACCTGGTCACCCCCGCTCTGTTTCGGCGATACCCAACCGCGGCGAGCTACGCTCGCGCAAAGGTTTCTGAGCTGGAGGGGATGATCAAAAGCTGTGGGCTGCACCGCAGCAAGGCGCGCAATCTGATCGCCGCTGCCAAAGTGATGCTCGAGCGGTACCAGGGAAAGGTCCCGACCTCCCGCGCGGAGCTGGAGTCGCTTCCGGGCGTGGGCCACAAGAGCGCCGGCGTGGTCTGCATCCATCTGGGCAGTGAAGAGGCGTTTCCAGTGGATACCCACATCCGCCGATTGGCGAAGCGACTCGGCTTTACCAAGAGCGACAACCCGGATCAGGTTGAGCTGGACCTTCGCGCGCTGCTGCCGCCGAACCGCTGGACGAAGGGACACCAGCTGCTGATCTGGCATGGCCGGCGCACTTGTTTTGCGCGCCGCCCGGCCTGTGAGCGCTGCGCGGTGGCGGATCTCTGCCCGAAGATCGGGGTCGCCAAATCCGGAAGCGCTGCGACTAGACGGCCACTTCGCGCTGGGCGCGCTCGGCCTTCAGCCTCTTCATCCGTTTCCGGATCAGCTCGCGCTTCAACGCCGAGAGATGGTCGACGAACATCGTCCCATTCAGGTGATCCGTCTCGTGCTGAATGGCCACCGCCAACAGCCCTTCCGCCACCAGGGTCTGGGGGCTTCCTTCGGGATCGAGGAACTTGACGGTCACTTTGGCCGCTCTCTCGACCTCCTCCGCCTCGCCGGGGATGGACAGGCATCCTTCGGTGTAAACCATCTTGCCCTCGAGCGAGATGATCTCGGGATTCACCATCGCCACCGGCTTGGAATCCGGCTGGCGAGGCGTGGTGTCGAGGACGATGACGTTCTTGAGCACGCCGATTTGAGGAGCCGCGAGACCAACGCCGTCGGCGGCATACATGGTCTCGAACATGTCGTTGACCAGGGCGCGGATTGAATCGTTGACTTCGGCGACAGGCGAAGCCTTCTTCTTGAGAATCGGATCCGGCCAAATCAGAATTTCACGAACCATGCTTCCTCAATAATTGCGCAGCGGTTGCAGGGCAATGGGGCGGTTACCACCTACGGCCATGGTTGGGGCGCAGCTTACGCCAAATCCACGAGATTCTTGGCATACAGCGGCCGTAATTCGTCATCTTGGAGAGCCGCTGCCGCCTCAGCCAGCGTCGAGTGAACCTGGCGTGCCGTCTGGAGCACCCTGGGGTCTGGGTGGCCCGCGAATTTGAGCGGGTCAAATTGGCTGGAAAGACCCAAGAATGCCTGCTGGACCTCCTCGCGTCCGGCCGACCGTTCTAGGCCCAACATCTGGAAATAGTCGGCGAGCTCGATCTCCTTGGCCTTGGCGCTGAGGCGCTCGACGTCGAGCTCCCTCAGACTCGCGGCGATGGCTTCCTGCGAATCGTTGAACCTGACGATCCCCACCTGCTTCGCGAGCCAAAAGATCGAAGCGCCCACGTCGGGCTGAAGTCCTACGTTGGCGGACAGGCTCTCGACGTCCTCGCGGCCGTTCGCCGACGCCAGCAGCTGCCAGCCGTCGTCGGACCAGCCACTCGCGAGGCTTTCGGCCATGACTTCCAAGCGCTGCGGCACCGCGTGGCGTCCCCCGAGCGACTTCCAGATGAAATCGGCACCTCGCCCTTGCCGGAGGGCATCCACAAAGACCTGAAGCACCGGAAAGGAAGCGGTCGCGGTCGCGATGGCGCGGGGCACGAAGCACTCCGCGAGGCGGAAGGAAGATTCCACCTCCTTGAACGCCGCGCGCGCAAGCTGCTCGACGTGGCGGCCCACCAGGGGACCGACCTCCGAGTGGCGCAAAAAGCCCTTGGAGACCAAGGAACGGACCACCTCGACGGAGGAGGTGGCGCCGGAAAGCCAGATTTCGCTCTCCTGCTTACCGTCGATGAGCCCGTCTCGACGGGCCCGGTCCAGCAGCGACTCCTCTTCGACTCCGGACGTCGCTGCCACCAGGCGGCCCCGCTGAAGCCACAGAGATCGAGTTCCCGGAGCGGACCTCAGCTCCAGACACAATGGGCTTGGCGCCGCGGTGAGCCTGGCGAGGAGTCGACCGAGCTGTTCCTGCGAGACGCTGCCGGAGAGCGGGAAGCGGCTCTCCGTGGCCGGGCTTGGATCCGAGGCCCCCGCCTCCGGCGCCTGCGCAGGAAAATTCACCACCGTCGCTGGCTCAACGACGCCGGGAGGCGGGGCCGCGGCGCTCTCCTGGACCGGTGCCGGCGGCGCGGATTCCTCCTCCGCGGGCGGGGGTCCGGTGTCCGGCCCGAGCAGAGTACGGACGGCCTCCAAGAATGCCGCGCCGTCCAGCGGCAGGCTCAACACCGGAGCATCACTCGCCTCGAGCGGTGCTCCGAGAAGCAAGAGCTTGGCACCGCTAAAGTCCGAATGCTGCTGCAGCGCTTCCAGCGCCGCTTCCCCGCGCCCACCCTCCAGCGCCGGCGCCAAAACCACCAGACGTGGATGGCACTGGTCAAACGCAACCGCCGCGTCCGCGGCGGAGGTGGCAAGCGTCACCTCGCAGCCTTCGTTGACCAAGAGCCTTCGCACCGCGGCGATCTGAGACACGTCGTCGTGCACCAACAGCACAGGGTTTGCCATGGGCGCGAATTCTACAGCATGCCCATCGGATCCACGTCGATGGCCACCTTCACCGAAGTGGGCAGCTCTTCGAGATAAGCCTCGGCCGCCCATACCGGCCCGGCCAGGGCCGCGTGGGTAGGTCCTTTGAGCAGCATCTGCCAGCGCGTCTTTCCCTTGAGCTTGCGAATCGGTGCCGGGGCGGGCCCCAGAAGTCGGACCCCCCACGACGGAGGCGGAAGCTTGCGGGCGACGCGCTTGGCGAGCTCCAGCGCCTTGGCCCGCGTCTGGTCGGGGTTGATGCCTTCGACGCGCAGGGCCACCAACCGGCTGAATGGAGGGTAGGACATCGCCTTGCGCCACTTCAGCTCCGCCCGCGCGAAACCCTCGAAGTCGTGGACCAGCACGCGCCGGTAAGCTTCGGCGTCCGGGTTGTAGGTCTGCACCAACACCCGGCCCGGGTCGGCCCCGCGACCGGCTCTCCCCCCCACCTGTGTCAAAAGCTGAAAGGTTCTCTCGGCGGCGCGAAAATCGGGAAACGCCAGCGAGAAATCGGCCAACAACACGCACACCAAGGTGACCCCGGGAAAGTCGTGGCCCTTGGCGATCATCTGCGTTCCAAGGAGGATGTCGATCTCCCGCCGCGCGAACGAAGTCAGCATCCAGTTGAGCTTGCGCGCCGACGAGGCGGAGTCTCGGTCGAGCCGCGCCACCCGCGCTCGGGGGAAACGACTCGCGACCTCGGCTTCAACGCGTTCGGTGCCCACGCCCAGTCGCAACAGCGGTCCCTTGCAGTTGTGGCAGCGCGACGGAACCGCTGAAGAAAAACCGCAGTAGTGGCAGACGACTCCCGGCGGGTTCAGATGGTGGGTGAGGCAGACGTCGCACCGCTGACAGCGCACCGATGAGCCGCAAACCTCACACACCAGAAAGGGGCTGTGGCCTCGCCGGTTCAAGAAGAGGATCGCCTGCTGTCCGCGCCCCAGGACTTCCTCGATCGCGGCGAACAGCGGAGGAGAGAGGATCGGCGGCTCGGTCAAGGGCGCGGGTTCCCGTGGGCGCTCCAGACGCAAGTCGACCAGCGACACCCGCGGTAGGGGACGATCGTCCACGCGGGTGTGCAGCTCGAGCTTTCGGTAGCGGCCGCGGGAGGCGTTTTCCAAGCTCTCCAACGACGGGGTGGCAGATCCGAGGACCACCGTGGCGTTGACCTGCTGCGCCCGGGCCACGGCGAGATCGCGCGCGTTGTAGCGAAGCTTTTCTTCCTGCTTGAAGGAAGGATCATGCTCCTCGTCGACCACGATGATTCCGAGGGCCGCCACCGGAGCGAAGACCGCGGACCTCACGCCCACGGCGATCCGGAGTCTGCCGCTTCTTAGCGCCTGCCAATAGCGGAGCCGCTCGCGGTTGCCCAAGCCGGAGTGCAAGACCGCCACCTGCGCGCCAAAGCGCGAACGGAAGCGCCCCACCAATTGCGGGGTGAGCGCGATCTCGGGCACCAGGATGAGGCCACCTCGGGACGCGCTGAGCGCGTGCTCCACGGCGCGCAGATAAACCTCCGTCTTTCCGCTTCCGGTCACCCCCTGGAGCAGGAAGGGAGAGAAGCCAGGCGAATCGATCGCCGAGCAGATTTGCGAGACCGCGAGCTGCTGCCCTGGGGTCAGATGGGAAGGGCGCGCCTGCTCAAACTCCGCCGCCGCCGAGGGCAAAACCTCGCGCCGCTCGAGGCGAACCAGTCTCCGAGATTCGAGCTTGCGCAACGACTCTCGGGCTCCCGGAATCGCGTGGAGCACTTCGCTGAGCAGCGCGCTGCCGCCGACGGCGACGAGGTACGAGAGGGCGGCGGCTTGCGCCGGCGCGTTGCGCAGGTTGGCGGACTCGGCGCCCGGCTGGGCGTGAGCCACCACCTCGGCTTCGGGCGCGATCACCTCCTGCTCCTCGGGGCCGGAGAGGCCGGGTGGCAGCGCGGCGCGGATCGCCTCGCCCAACGGGTAGCGGTAGTGCTCCGCCGCGAACCGCAGCAGCGCGACCAGATCGGCGGGCAAGCTGGGCTGGTCCTCCAATTCCCGTTCAATGGGCTTGAGCCGAACCGATTTGCCCGCGCTCTCCGCCGCGGGCCCTAGATAAAACCCGAGCGCGGTCCCGCGGCCGAAGGGAACCCGCACCCTCTGGCCGGGCACGAGCTTTCCCGCCAGCTGCCGCGGCACCAGGTAGGTGAACTCGCCACGCACCGGGCGTCCGACCGCGACCGAAGCGAGGAGGGACTCGGACACGTCAGAAGAGCTTGTCGGCCAGCGCCCCCTGGCTGACCTTCAGAGCATTGAAGCGAAAAGCCAGCTCCCCGTTGCGCGTAAGCTCGACGACTCGCGGGAACATGTCTCCGGTCAAAGGGGAGCTGTAGTCCGCCAACCGCAAGTCCCAGCGATTCTGTTGTCCATCGATCCAGCGCACACGGGCGGGTAGGAAGGAGTCTTTGTAGACCCAGAAGCTCGGTTGTGCGTCCGATGCGCCGCCCATCACATAGGCGAGCTGTCCGCTGACGCGGCCAAGCATAGGCCGTCGCCAGTCGATCTTCAGCGAATCCAGATGCCGTTCCAATGCCGCGCGGGCTTCGGATTCCGAGCCGGAGCGGCCGCCTAAGATGGCGCAGACCTGCTCGAGCGCGGCGCCCAAGTCCGAAAGTTGGGCTCCCTCGAACCGCGTCTTCTGGCGCGAAACAATCGCGGCTACGCGCGCGCCGTCGGGCGGCGACACCTCGAGACGGCAGCGTCCCGGGGTCTTCAACATCAGCGCCGCGTCGACGCCGGAATCGGAGCGATCTCCGGGCAGCCGGAATGCCCGGGCCGCGTCTTTGCGAGAGGCGCCGAAGAATGTGAGTGTGCCGTCCACCTTGAGATTCGAGGCCTCCATGCCTTGGAGCTGTTCCTCCATCCGGCGAAGAACGGCGGTACCGGGGAGGATGTAGGCCCAAGCCGGAATCGAATAGAGCAGCCCCAGCAAGAGGGCGAGCTGGCCGCGAACAGTCATCGACTTTCTTTCGGAATTCGTCCGCTGCTGGGTAAGAATTGCCCGCGCAGGGCGTTTAGGGGCAATGGCAAGTCCGGAGGAAAAGCGGAATTGGACATGAAGGCCGGCAATGTAGTGAGCCCGCTACGGCCCATCAAGGCGCTTTCGCGGATGCTGGCGTGGCTTGCCTTGGCTCCCGCCGTGGCCGTTGGGCAGGGCGAACAGCCCGGACTGACCGATCTGATGCAAGCTCGAAACTACGCCATGGGCGGAGCTTTTCGAGCCCTCGGGACAGGCTCGGAATCGGTCGACGGCAATCCCGCCGCGATGGGGATGCGCAAGCGGTACGAGATCTCCCTCGCCGGCGCGCTCGATACTCATACGAAATTTGGCTTCGGCGGCCTGACGCTCTACGACACCCAGACCAGCGATCTCGGCGCGGGCGTCAGCTACCACCTGATCTCCGTGGGTCAGGATCCGCAGCATCGAATTGCGAACTTCTTCACCCTGGCGCTCTCCTATCCCTTGTCGCAGAGCGTTTTTCTGGGAGCGTCCGGTCACTACGTCCTGGAGAACGGCGCCTTTCACACCAGCTCGTTCACCATGGACGCTGGACTCGCCTTGAAGATGTCGGACGCGATCAGCGCCTCGCTTTCGGTGCACAACATCATCAATTCCCACAATCAGGATCTGCCGCGTTACTACGCCTTGGGGCTCGCCTACTCCAAAGGCCCGCTCACCTGGGCCGGGGACCTGAGGGCGGACTACACCACCGACAACACCCAGTACCTTCCCGGAACGGGCTTGGAGTACGTCGTCGGGGGCGGCTTTCCCCTGCGCGCCGGATACGCCTACAACTCTCGCACCTCGAGCCACTACGTGAGCGGCGGCCTGGGGCTCCTGGGCGACGGCGCTGGAATCGACTTTGCCTACCGGCACGAGTTCGGGGGCGCAGAGAGCCGGCTGATCGCGCTCACGCTGAAGCTTCAGCTCTAAATTCCGCCCACCGGAATCGCGGTGCCCGAACGCTCGAAGAAGCCGGCCAAATCCTCGGGAAGCGGCGCCTCCAGGTACAGCGGCTGAAACCTCAACGGGTGGGCCAGCTGAAGTCCGTGAGCGTGCAGCAGGGTTCGAGGAATGGATTCGCCCCGCAGATCGCGCAAGCCACCGTACAAGGCGTCTCCCAAAATGGGAGCGCCGAGCGCGGCAAGGTGCGCCCGCAGCTGGTGGGTTCTTCCCGTCTTCGGGTGAAGCGCCACCAGGCAGTACTCGTCCGACGCAAAGAGGCGGCGAAACTCGGTCAGCGAGGGCACCCCGTTGGCGGAGTGCGTTGCCCGGTAGCGGCCGATTCGAGTCGGATCTTTCGAGATCGGCAGATCGATGGTGCCGGATTCGGCGAGCCCAGGCCCGGTTGCCGCCAAATAGCGTTTGCGAACCGAACCCCGCCGGAATTGATCCGACAGCGCTCCAGTGGCCTGGCTGGTTTTGCCAAAGACCAGCACGCCGGAGGTTTCGCGATCGAGTCGGTGCACCACGCCCGGCCGGCGGCGGAGTCGGACCGCAAGCAGGTCCAAGAGGTTGTCTCCTTCGCGCGACGCGCTCGGCTGCGAGTCGAGTCCACTCGGCTTGTTCACGGCGAGCAGGGCGGCGTCCTCGAACAGAATCGGAATCGGTGGCGGGTCACCGGCGCTGGGATCGAGAGAGCCGCGCCCGCGCTCCGAAAGGACCACGGTGACGGTGTCCGCCGACTTGAGTGCCCGGCGAGGGCCGTGACAGCGCCGGCCGCTCAGGTAAACCGAGCCCTGCTCGATGAGCTGCGCGGCCTCGCTTTGTTTGAGTCTTAACTTCGACGCGATGAATTCCTCCAGCGTCGCGCCCTGGTCCGACTCGCTCACCTCGAGAATCCGCCGCTTCATTTTGCCGCTGGTCCGTGCTCTAGAAGCTTTCGCATGCCAACAACCCTGGATGAACTGCGCGGGCGCGCCGACCAGTTTCTCAGTGAACTGGTCCGCTTGCAGCACCAATACTTCCTGGGACGCTCCAAGCAGCTCTCGACCAAAGGGCTGTACGCCACCTTTCCCGAGCTCGGCGATCCCGAAACCTTCGCCGAGCTGCGCGAATTGGGGACAACCCGAGAGCCAAGCCCGCCCGGCGAGCCAACTCCGACGGCGCCATGGTTGGAATTCATCGCCACGCACATCGAAGAATCCAAGGCGGCCGAAGTCAACGAGGCAATCACCGCCTTGGAAGCGTCCCCGAGCCTGCCGTCGATCGGGCTGGAACCTGGCCTGAGCATTCGAGAAGCGATCGCAGCCATCCCGCACCAGGGCTCGCGAGCGCGGCGCGACAAGCTCGAGAGTGTCCTGTCCTCAGGGTTGCTCGGCCACCAACGCCTCTACGCCGAGCGCGCCGCGGCGGGAGACCAGGCGGCGCGAGCGGTCGGCCTCGGCTCGTACCTCGAGCTGCGCGAGCAGATCGCCGGATACTCTTTGTCGAAGCTGCGCTCGGAGTGTGAGCAGGTCCTTCGGCAGACCGAGGACGCTTACCGCGACGCTTTGGAGTACGTGCTTCGCCGCGTCGAACCGGGTCTTCGTCCCGAAAACGCGAGGCGCCATGACCTGTTGCGGGCAACCGTCGTTCCATGGCTGCTCGAGCACCTGGCGCCGTCCGATGTAATTCCCGCGGCCGCTCGCTCGTTGAGCGAATGGGGCTTCGACCTTCGTGCGCAGCGGCGAATTACCATCGACTCCGATCACGGCTTGCCGGCAGGCCTTGCAGCGAGGACCTTTGCCATCGACGTCCCCGATGAGGTCCGACTCGCGGCGCGCCCCGTCGGCGGCATCGCCGACTCCGCGGGCCTACTTCACGCAGTTGGCCAAGCCCAACATCGCGCGGGGACGAGTCACGCGCTTCCGACGGAGAGCCGGCGGCTCGGCGATGCTTCGGTTAACGAGGGATTTGGATTCCTCTTTCAGCATTTGCTGCTCGACCCGGCATGGCATCGTCGGTATCTGCGATTGCCCCAACGCGTAGCCAATGAAGCCGCTCAAATGACGGCCTTTGTTCGCCTGACCGCCGTCCGAAGCGCCTGTGCCCTCTTTCCTTGGGACCTCACGCTCTTGGAGCGCGGATTCGAACAAGCCGGGGACGAATTCGAAGAGCGGGCTTCGATGGCCTTGCGCGTCCGCGTCGATCCGGCGTTTGTAGCGTTGGAATGGATGCCGCAGCTCAGCCGCGCTCAGACTCTGCGCGGTTTCGCATTGGAGGTGCATCTGCAATCGGTGCTGCGCCAGCGCTTCAACGAAGACTTCTGGCGCAATCCAGCCGCCGGCAGCTGGTTGGCGCAGCTCTTCTCCCGCGGGCAGCGGGACGACGCGGGCCGCCTCAGCCAAGAGCTGGGCGGCCCTCTCGAGCTTTCGACGGCGGCAGCCCGACTGATCCAAGCCCTGGCGGGCTCGTGATCAAATTGGAGATGGTACGAATCCTCCCAAGTACCTGAGCCCGTGCCTCAACAAGCCGTGCTAGTTTCGTTCGTTTCGTTTATTTCGTTCAAAGCTTCTGCGGCCGAAAATCTTCTCAACGCACGGCCCTGCGCGTCGAGCAGGTTCGATCCAAAGCCACTGAACACACGCTGGAATGGCTAGCGCTTCTTACGGAGCGCACGGACAATCTTGTCCCGGGCCCTCTGAGCCGTGGGCTCGAGTTTGGGCCGGCTCTGTGCAGCCTTTCGAGTCCGGAGAGCACCAGACTTTTGGAGTTGGGCCTTCATCAACTCCATTTCCATCATCAAAAGCTCGTCCGAAGCGTTCCCAGACGCCGCCCAAGGTAGCGGAGCATTGACGTCGGACAACCCGATTCCGTACCGGATCCGGAGCGATTTCTCTTCTTCAGCGGTGATTTTTGCCTTGGGGAGCGCATCGCGAATCTCCGCCGCGGTAACCACGACTCCGACGCTCTTCGGCTTGCGCTCCATCGCTCTGGACCTCACCCGCTTACTGAACGGCTGGCCAGGATTGGCGTGGCCAGGCCGCTACTTTCAGGCATTCTAGGGACCGGACTCGCCCGGTCAATTTTTCAGGTAACTAAGATCGGGCCGGCAGTGGAAGTGCGGTTTCAGCGCTCCTCCTCGTCCTCCTCTACTCCCGCATCCGCCGCCCGCCCACCGCGCGGTATGTCGAACCGGTCCAGCGCCGCCGCGATCCCCAGGGGTTTGTCCACATCCGGCAGAAAGTCGCGGGGGGGCTCGACGGCAGGGTTGACGCCCACGTTGCTCAGAGCCGATTCGAGGCCGAGGTGCAGCTCGGCTTCGGGATTTCCGCGGGCCGCCGGCACCACCAGACGACCCTCCAACCGGGCATGTAGAACCACCCCGGTCGTCTGATCCACGATGATTTCGCCCTTCACGGACTTTGGTTGCCTCTTTTCCCAGAAGGCGCTGCGACGAAGGGTGCCTGGATCCATTCCGCTCTTTGGGAGGGGCAAGGGAGGCTTGGGGGTCGATTCAGAGCTGCGACGCTCCTCGCGAGCCAGGGTAACGCCGTATTTGAAGGCCGGCCGGCGCTGGTAAGTGGTTGCCCCGCTGGAAGTGAGCGCCAACCTGCGCAGAAACAGGGCATCGTAACTGCTCAGACCGGCGAAGATCTCCTCCCGCTCGCGCTCGGCCATGCCGCGGTCCCGATGTCGCTGGCGGAACTTGCCATATCGATTTCGCGCGTAGACAGTCCCGCCGACCCGAATCACCTCCAGACCCAGATCCTCGGAATTTTCGAGCTGGCCATGAAAGTCGCCATTCACCCCACCCGGACCTGCGACCAATAAGCGCGACTCCGAGAGCTCGACGGACTTCGGGCCGGCGACCCACTTGAATTGCGTGGTGGCCTTGAACTGGTAGGGGCCGATCCGCTCGGTGGTTTCCGCGGCCCCCATTTCCAGGACTCGCTGGGCCGCCCATGGACTCTGGTCCAGTTTGTCCACTGGCAAGGCTTCGAGCGCGGAGGCAACGACCTTGGGCGGATCCTCGGGCGAAAAGATGCGCTTCTTCGCGGGCTTTTCGCCGCCCTCGCTACAGGCCGCCGCTCCCATGGCAAATGCGAGCGCCCCGGCACAGATCCAAGCAGTCCTCAATCCACCTCCGATGCGTTGCCGAACGTTACGTGCTCCATCGACGCTGTCGCAAGCTTTACGCTTGCGCATTATTTGGTTCGAAAGGAAGCTCGCGCCGTGCAGAACCTCCGGGAAAAGCTGATCAAAGCCGGTCTGATAAAGGAGGAGCAGGGGCGAGAGAGGCCGGTGGCGCCTCCTGAGCCACTACAGCGCGCTCCCCCTCCCTTGGACAACAAGACCCAGCAGCGCCGGGAGTCGCTGCGCCAACTCGAGACCGAGAAGACGGTGCGGCAATGGGTTCACTCTGCGCAGGTGGCCGTCAACTCCGGCGAGCGAGCGTTCTTCTTCATGACCCGCAAGGGGAAGCTGCGTCGATGGGAGATTTGCGAGGAGCAGGCCCACCTCTTGGAGAGCGGCCGGCTCGCCATCGTGGAGCGCCCGGAGCCGGGGGGCATCGAGCATTCGTTGGTGCCGACCGATATCGCGGAGAAAATCCTGGCGCTTTCCCCCAGATCCGTCCGCTTCTTCAACCGACAGGGCTCTCCGATCGGATTTACGGCCTAGCGCTCAGTGCCCGGAGCCCGGAGCGCTCGCGAGGTGGCGCAGGAAGGCCGCGCTCACGTCCTTGGGGATGTCCACGGATTCGAACTTATCCATGTCGATGGCCACGGTGATGATCTCCAGCTCCGCACAGAGCCTTTCCGTCTCGCCTTGAAACAACCTGTACACGGAAGTAATCGAGCGGCGGCCTAGGTAGCTGGTCTCCATCACCACCCGGCACACGTCGCCGAAGCGCAGCGGCGACTTGAAGTCCCCATGAGCCCGGACCGCGGGGAAGCCGACGCGCCGTTTGACGATCACCTCGGCGTAGGTGGCTCCAACCTCCTTTTCGAAGAAGTCCTCGAAGACCGAGTGGCAATACCCGAAAAGGCGCGGGAAGTAGACGATCCGGGCATAGTCGACTTCCTCGAAGCGGACTCGAATGCGCTGCACGTAGGCCATCGCGCCTCACTCGAAGGCGTTCAGCCCAGTGATCGCCTTGCCCAAAATGAGCGTGTGCACTTCGTGGGTTCCCTCGTAGGTGTAGACCGATTCCAGGTTGAGCATGTGCCGGATCGGGGGGTACTCGTCGGTGATGCCGTTGGCGCCGTAGATGCTGCGCGCCACGCGGGCGATCTCCAGAGCGTTGCGGACGTTGTTCCGCTTGGCCAGCGAGACCATTTCCACGGTGGCCTTGCCCTCGTCCTTGAGGCGGCCCAGGCGGAGAGAAAGCAGCTGCGCCTTGACGATCTCCTCGAGCATGTCGACCAGCTTTCTCTGGGTGAGCTGAAAGGCGGCGATCGGCTTGCCAAACTGGATCCGGGATTGCGCGTACTCGCGAGCGCCCTCAAAACAGGCGATCGCGGCCCCGGTCACGCCAAAGGCGATGCCATACCGCGCGTTGTTGAGGCAGGAGAGCGGGCCGCGAAGGCCGCTGACCTTGGGAAGCATGTTCCGGGCGGAGACGCGCACGTCCTGGAGACTAAGCTCGGAGGTGAACGAGGCGCGAAGCGAGAACTTGCCCGGAATCTCCGAGGCGCGGTAGCCCGGCGTACCCTTCTCTACAAGAAATCCCCGGATCGACTCCGGGTTGTTGCCGTCGGTCTTCGCCCACACCAGCGCGACGTCGGCGACCGTCCCGTTGGTGATCCACATCTTGGTGCCATTGAGGACGTAGCTGTCTCCGTCCTTGCGCGCGACGGTTCGCATCCCGCCCGGGTCCGAGCCGAAGTCCGGCTCGCTCAATCCGAAACACCCGATCAGCTTGCCTCTGGCCATCGGGGGTAGAAACCGCTCCTTTTGCTCATCGCTGCCAAAGTTGTGGATCGGGTACATCACCAACGAGCCCTGAACCGAGGCAAAGGAGCGAAGGCCAGAATCGCCGCGCTCCAGCTCCTGCAGGATGAGCCCATAGGCGACGCTGTTCATCCCCGCGCAGCCGTAGCCTTGAAGATTGGCTCCGAAGATCCCCATCTCCGCGAGCTTCGGCACCAGCTCCAGCGGAAAGGTAGCATTGCGAAAGTGGATCCCGACGCGGGGCAGATACTCGCGGTCGATGAACTCCCCAACCAGATTTCGCGCGGCTCGCTCCTCGTCGGACAGCAGGTCATCGATTCGGTAGAGGTCCGTAATTGGAGCGCGACTCATGGCAATCTCCGGAAGTGGCGGGCTTTTTGCTCCCGAGCTATGGCATATGCGAGGGAGGGGCCAATGTCGATCCGAAGCGGTGTCAAGCGAGCGATCCATCCACTCGGTTGGGCGCGTCCGCGTGGGTATGCCAACGGATGGCTCGCCCGAGGGCCCGTCCTCTTCATCGCCGGTCAGATCGGATGGGAGCCCCGGTCGAGCTCGCCGAAGCTTCCCAAAACCTTCGCCGAGCAATTCGAGCAAGCTCTGCGCAACGTCCTGGCGGTCATTCGAGAGGCGGGTGGCCGACCCGAGGATCTGGTTCGCCTCACCATCTACGTGAGCGACGTCAACGAGTATCAAGCCGCTGCCAAGAAGCTGACCCCGATCTGGGCTCGGCACATGGGGCGGCATTACCCGGCGATGACGCTCGTCGAAGTGTCTCGCCTGCTGGAGACCTCGGCCCAGGTGGAGCTCGAGGGCACCGCAGTGTTGGAACACTCCACCGGGGCGTAGCCAAGCCGAAGGTGATAGAAGGCCCGCCACGATGAGGACCCCTGCCTCCTTTCTCTTCGAAGCGCGAGAGCGGGTAGGGACGATCACCCTCAACCGGCCCGAGCGCCTAAACGCGCTCACCTTCGAGGTCTACCGAGAGCTGTGCGACTTTTTCTGGGAGCTTGAAAGCGACAACTCGGTCGCGGCGGTGATCGTTACCGGAACAGGCCGAGGCTTTTGTTCCGGGGGGGACGTGGAATCGATCATCGGCCCCTTGCTCTCGCGCACTGCTGCGGGGCTCTTGGAATTCACCCGCATGACTTGCGAGCTGATTCGAAGCATGCGCGCCCTGCACAAGCCGATCGTTGCCGCCATCAACGGCACCGCCGCGGGCGCGGGGGCGGTGATCGCGCTCGCCTCGGACCTGCGCGTCGCCTCGGAGGCGGCGAAGATTCATTTTCTCTTCGTCAAGGTGGGGCTCAGCGGAGCGGACATGGGCGCCGGCTACCTGCTGCCCAAGTTGATCGGCTTTGGGCGCGCCAGCGAGCTGTTGTTGTTTGGCGACGGCATCGATGCAGCCACCGCCGAGCGCTACGGGCTGTTCAACAGAGTCGTCCCGGGGGCGAGTCTCCTTCCAGAAGCTTTTGCCTGGGCCAAGCGGCTGGCGGAGGGTCCGGGCTTCGCCCTGGGGATGACGAAGGAGCTGCTCAACGCGGAACTTGGGTTGGGGTTGGACGACGCGCTCGAAAGCGAGGCGCGGGGTCAGGCGCTGTGCATGCAAACCGAGGATTTTCGCGAGGCGCACGCCGCCTTTGTCGAGAAGCGGCCTCCGCACTTCAAGGGCCGCTAGAATGGACACCGGCCTTCTCGAGTCCCGCCACCGCGCCCTCGCCGCCGAGATTCGCCAGGCGATGCTCGGCCTGGAGCCGATGGCGCTCGCAAGCTCCGACCAGGTGTTGGCGCGTCAGCTCGCCCAAATCGGGGTGTACCGGCACCTGGTCCCCTCGCGCTATGGCGGGGCCAATCAAGCCGTGGAGGTTCGGGCGATCTGCGTGCTTCGAGAGGAGATCGCCTACCGCAGCGCCAGAGCCGATTCGATCTTCGCCGTCCAGGGACTGGGAAGCCACCCGGTTTTGCTCGGAGGCAGCGATGCCCAGAAGCAACACTTGCTGCCTTCCGTGTTGGATGGCGGCGCGCTGTGCGCGTTCGCCCTCACCGAGCCCAATGCCGGTTCGGACGTGCTCGCGCTCTCATGCAGCGCCCATCGGCGAGGGGGCGAATACGTTCTCAGCGGAGCCAAGAGATTCATCTCCAACGCCGGCATCGCCACCCACTACACGCTGTTTGCGCGCACCGGCCCCGGCAGCAAGGGAATCTCCGCGTTTTTGGTTTCGCACGACGCGCCCGGTTTGACGGTGAAGGACAAGCTGGAGCTGCTTTCAGAGCACCCGATCGGCGACCTCGAGCTGCGCGACTGCCGGGTGCCTGCGAGCGCGCTGATCGGATCCGAAGGAGACGGCCTCAGCCTCGCGCTGGGCTCGCTCGACGTCTTTCGCACCACCGTCGGGGCGGCCGCAGTGGGGATGGCGAGGCGCGCTTTGGATGAGGCGGTCAAGTACGCGCAGGCCCGGGAACAGTTCGGCGCGCCGCTGGCGAAGCTTCAGGGAGTGCAATTTCTCCTCGCGGAGAGCGCCGCCGAACTGGAAGCGGCCGTGCTGTTGGTGCACCGCGCCGCCGCTGTGAAGGACGAAGGAGCGGAACGCATCGGCTTCGAATCCTCGGTGGCGAAGTATTTTGCCACCGAGGCGGCGCAGCGGATCATCGACCGCTGCCTGCAGATCCACGGTGGGAACGGGCTGATCAAGGGCAGTCCCACGGAACGGCTGTATCGCGACATCCGCGGGCTGCGGATCTACGAGGGTGCTTCCGAGGTGCAGAAGGTGGTGATTGCCCGTCACTTGTTCGCCTCCGCGGGGACGCCGTCCAACCCTTGAGCGCATCGGGCAACCTGCGCGGCGCGGCGCTGATCAGCCTCCTCGCCGGACTCTCCGCGGCCGGCCTCTACTTGTTGGTCAGCGCGGCGCGGGCGATCTTCTTTCCGGCCCCCTGCGCGCCGGGCGATTCGGGGTGCGCGCTCGAGCGGGAAATCGCGCTTCACCTGGCGCGAAGGCAGACGTTGGCCGGCGGCGCACTGCTGCTGTTGACCCTTGCCCTTTTCGTTCGGTTCAGGGCGAAATTGCTCGCCAGCTTGAAGCGAAACGGAGGACTCGCGAGATGAACGGGCCGCTCGATCCGAACGCCCTTCCAGAGGAGCTCAACCTCTCCGAGGTGTTTCTCTATCGGCAGCTTGCGAGCCGCCGAAGCTCCACCGCGCTCCACACCGCCAATGGGACGGTGAGCTACGCCGAGCTGGCGAACCAAGCGTCGCGCGCCGCCGCGGTTTTGCGGGGCCTTGGCCTGGAGATGGAGCAGAGAGTGCTGCTGATGCTGCCCGATGTTCCAGAGTTCGCCTCCGCCTGGTTCGGGGTTTCGCGAGCGGGCGGCGTGGTGGCGGCGGTCAACCCGGAGCAGAAGCCCGAGGAGATCGCCTATTACCTCGGCTACACCCGCGCCAAGATCCTGGTGGTGCATCACTGCGCGCTGGAGGCGGTCGAATCGGTGCGCTCGGGGTGTCCCTTCCTCAAACACGTCCTCGTGGTCGGCGGCGATCCCGGACGACACCTTGGCTACGAACGCGAGCTCGCGGCGGCGCGCCCGGAGGAGAAAGGCGCATCGACCCATCGCGACGACCCGGCGGTCTGGCTCTTCACCTCGGGCTCCACCGGGTTTCCGAAGGCGGCGGTCCATAAGCAGCGCGACTTCGTCTTCAACGCCCTGTGCTACGCGCTGCCGATCGTGGGTTACCGGGCGAGCGACGTTGCGCTGGCGGTTCCCAAGCTCGCGTTTGGATACGCGCTGGGTACAAACCTGTTGTTCCCGTTGTTCGCCGGCGGGTCCGCGGTTCTCTTTCCTGAAAAGAGCACCCCCGAGCGGCTTTGCTCATGGATTCAGAGATTTCGCCCAACGGTGTTGACCTCGGTTCCGACTGCGATCAACGCGATGGCGACTTGCCCCGATGCCGCCTCGGTCGACTTTTCTTCTCTTCGGGTGTGCATCAGCGCAGGCGAGGCGCTGCCCGCCGAGGTTTACGAGCGCTGGAAGCGGCTCACCGGAGTGGAGCTCCTCGACGGCATCGGATCGGCCGAGATGTTCCATATCTTCATCACCAATCGGTTTGGGGACGTGAAGGTGGGCTCGCTGGGCAAGGTCGTCGACGGGTACGAGGCGAAGATCTGCGACGATGCGGGAAACGAGCTTCCTCGGGATGAGATCGGCACACTCTGGATCCGCGGCGGTTCCACCGCCCTGGAATACTGGCAGCAGCGCGAAAAGAGCTGCCAAACGTTTCGCGGCGACTGGTGCGTCTCCGCCGACAAGTTCCGCCAAGACGGACAGGGTTACTTCTGGTTCTGCGGCCGCTCCGACGACATGCTCAAAGTAGGGGGAAAGTGGTTGTCGCCGCTGGAGGTGGAGAACGTTCTTCTCTCGCACGCGGCGGTGCAGGAAGCCGCGGTGATCGCCTTCAAGGATGCGGACGGCCTGGAAAAGCCCAAGGCCTTCGTGGTGCTGGCAGCCGGGTACCAGGAGGGCGAAGAGCTGGCCGAACAAATCAAGGCCCACGTTCGCTCTCGCCTGGCGCCCTACAAGACTCCAAGACAGATCCGGTTCCTGCCCGCGCTGCCCAAGAGCGACCGTGGCAAGGTATTGAAATCGCAATTGCGAGGCTGACAATGGCATCCAAAGCAACGGACATCCCCGTTTATGCGAGCGCCCTGGCGTGGACGGAGTTGAAAGAGCTCGCAACGGCAGAAGCGCTCGCCCTGTTGCCGATCGGCTCGACCGAGGCTCACGGACCTCACTTGCCGCTGAATGTGGACGTGCTGGTGGCGGAGGAGGTCTGTCGCCGGGTGGCGATCCGCCTGCATCGCCGAGGACGGCGCGCGGTCATCTTCCCATCGGTCGCCTATGGTCTGACGGATTTCGCAGCTGACTTCTGCGGAACGGTTAGCATTGGAGCGGAGGCGCTGCTTTCCTTCCTGGTGGACGTGATCGCCGGCATCGCCCGCGCAGGCTTTACCCGGATCGGCGCCATCAACCACCATCTGGAGCCTGCGCACTTTCGAGTCGTCCACCAGGCGGCGAAAATTGCCGCGGAGAAAACCAAAGCCGCGGTGATCGTCCCTGACCATCGCCGGCCGCCGGTCGCGCCAGCGCTCGGGGAAGAGTTCGTCAACGGCGGCAGTCACGCCGGTTGGTACGAGACGAGCCTGATGCTCGCCTGTGCACCCCACCTGGTTCGGGACGACGTCCGCAAGGCGCTGCCCGATCTGCCCGTCAACTTGCCCGCGGCCATCAAAGGCGGCGCCAAGCGCTTTACCGAATGTGGCGGAGACCTCGCGTATTTCGGATCCCCCGCTACCGCATCGGTGGCAGCAGGGAACCACCTCCTCGAGCTCCTCGCCCAGGCAACCGAAGTCGCCCTGCTGCCTGCTTCCTGAAAAGGGTACTGCAAAGTACCTATCGCAAACACTTATTGCTTCGTGGTAGGCGTGCTAATTATAGTCCGCAACCTCAAGAGGACTGCTTATGCAGTTGGAATCGCTCAAGATGTTCTGTGACGTTGTGGAAACGGGCTCGTTCTCTCGGGCGGCCCAGTTGAACCACGTCACCCAGTCGGCGGTGAGCCAGCAGATACGAGCGCTCGAGAACCGCTATGAGCAAAAGCTTCTTTCGCGAAGCGCCCGGCAGGTCACCCCCACGCCGGCGGGCGAGCGCTTGTTTCGCGGGTGCAAGGAGATCCTCGCACGGTTTGGAGAAGTGGAGCGCGAGATTCGCGAGCAAGCAACCGAAGTCGCCGGTACCACGACCGTCTCCACCATCTATTCGGTCGGGCTACACGAGCTGCAGAACGTCCAGCGAGCCCTGCTGAAGAGCCACCCCAAGGTGAACATGCGCCTCAACTACCGGCGCAGCGATCAAGTGTACGACGACGTCATACTCGGAGCTGCGGAGATTGGCCTGGTGGCGTATCCGCAGCCCCGGGCAGGCGTCGACATCCTTCCCTTCCGCGACGACAAGCTGGCGGTGATTTCCGCTCCCAACCACTCCTTCGCGAGCAAGGCCAAAGTGTCGCTCGCCGCACTCTCCGGCAGCCCGTTCATCGCCTTCGACCGCGAAGCACCGACCCGCAAGGCGATCGACCGGCTGTTCCGCGAGCGCGGGCTCGAAATAAATCCGATCATGGAGATGGACAACGTCGAGACCATCAAGCGCGCCGTGGAGATGGGCTTGGGTGTGGCGGTACTGCCAGTGGCCACCGCTCAGCATGAAATCACCGAAGGGACATTGGTGGCCAAGCCCTTCGCCGAAGGCAATTTCTCCCGGCCGATCGGGATCCTGATTCGAAAGGGAAAGTACCTCGACCGAGCTTCCCAGGCCGTCTTGGATGCCTTCAAGGCGGCGGCGATCCAGGAGGAAGAGGAGGCTTAGTAGAGCCTGCGAAGTCGAGCGGCGAAAAACCCATCCAGCCCCTCTGGTCCTGGAAGCGTTCGCAGAAACCCCTGAAACAGAGGTAGTGCCTCCGCGGCCGCGGAAACCTCAGCGGTGAATTCCGGATGCGAGCGCAAGAACATCTCGATGACGTCCTGGCCTTCTTCAGGGTCGATGCTGCACACCGAATAGACCAGAAACCCTCCCGGGGCGACCTGCGATTGGCAATTCTGCAGAATCTTGAGCTGAAGCGTCGAAAGCCGTCGGATCTCGTCTTCCCCGAGCCGATAGCGAAGCTCGGGGTGGCGGCGCAAGGTGCCCAGGCCTGAACAGGGAGCATCCACCAGAACTGCGTCAAAAGGTCCCCAATTCTCAGGGAAAGGCGTGGTCGCATCGTGCACTTGGGTGCGGATTCGCTCGGAAAGCCCCAGCCGCTTCGCCTCCGCTTCCAACTTGAGGAGCTTGGTTCGACGATTGTCGGCGGCAAGCACGCGAGCCCGCTGCGCCAGCTGGAAGGCCTTTCCGCCGGGTGCTGCGCAGGCATCCAGCACTTTGGCACCGTCTGGAAAATCCGCGAATTCGACTACCAGCTGCGCGGCCTCGTCCTGCACTTGCCACAGGCCCTCGGCGTAGCCGGGAAGCAGGTCCGGCTTTCCCTGGCCGGAGATCAGGATGCCCTGGCGGGCGTAGCGGGCGGGGATCGCTGAAACGCCGGCCCGCTCGAAGCGACCCAGCAGCTCGTCGCGGGAAATCCTCGAGGCGTTCGCGCGGACCGCGAGCGGCGGAGGTTGGTTGTCGGCGGCGAGAATCGCCTCGGTGCGCGAGCGGCCGAACTGGCCTAGCCACCGCTCCACCAACCACAGCGGATGGCTCTCCCGGATTGACAACTCCAGCTCGGGCTTGGGGTCCTTGGGGAGCGGAAGGGCTTCCAGCTCCCCCAACCTGCGCAGCACCGCGTTGACGTACCCGGAGGAACGCGCCAACCGAAGCTGCTTGAGCGCTTCCACCGTTTCCGAGACCGCAGCGCGCTTAGGGATGCGCAAGTAGAACATCTGATACGCGCCGATTCGAAGGGCCGCAAGCACCCGGTCCTCGAGCTGGTCTAGGCGTCGATCGGCCACTTGGGAGATGGCGTAGTCCAAAGCCAGCTGCCGGCGGGTGGTGCCGTAGCAAAGTTCGGTCACCAACGCCCGGTCTCTGCTGTCTTTGAGCTCGTGTTCCGACAACTGCGCATCGAGCACGAGATTGAGGTAGCCCTCGGTCGAGCGAACCCGGGCGAGCACTTGGATGGCGAGGGCGCGGGCGTTCATCCGCCGAACGGTCGCGTGCCCGCCTCCAGCTTATGGCCCGCCAGGAATTCTCCCGCGCTCATCCTCCGCCTTCCCTCCGGCTGTACTTCCAGCAACAGGAGCGAGCCCTCGGCACACGCCACCTCGAGGCCTCGCGGCCCCGCGTTCAGAACCTCGCCGGAAGCCCCCTGGCCCGTCCCCAACTCGGCGCGGTGAACCTTGAGCATTTCTCCCTTGAGCGTGGTGAACGCGCCCGGCCAGGGATCGAACGCGCGAATTCGACGTTCCAGCTCCGCGGCGCTGCGGGTGAAGTCCAACCGCCCGTCCTCCTTCTTGAGCTGGGGGGCGTAGCTGACGCCTTCTTTCGGCTGGGGAACCGGCGCGCATTCGCCGCGCAAGTAGAGCGGCAGATATTGCCGGATCAGCTCCGCCCCCAGGTCGCCCAAGGTGCGTTCCAAGGAAGAGTAAGTCTCCCGGGGCCCAATCGGCACCTCTCGACAGGCCAGCACCGGGCCGGTGTCCATCCCCGGATCCATCTTCATCAGGCAGACGCCGGTGGCGCGCTCGCCCACGGCTATCGCCCACTGGATTGGCGATGCTCCTCGAAATTTCGGCAACAACGAGGCGTGGATGTTGACGCAGCCGTGGCGAGGAAGGGCGAGCAGCGCCTCGGGAAGGATCTTGCCGTACGCGGCGACCACGCAGACCTCCGGCGAGAGCTGATCAAGCTTCTCGATCAGCGGAGGATCCCGGATCTTCATCGGCTGCAAGACCGGAATGCCGCGGGCCTCGGCAAACAACTTCACCGGCGGCGCCGTCGGATGTTGCCCGCGACCTTTAGGTTTGTCGGGCTGAGTGACGCAGGTCACCACCTGCCCAGCATCCAGACAAGCCTCGAGCACCCTCACCGCGAACTGAGGGGTGCCCATGAATAAGATCCGCGGAGCCATCGCCGATCGATAACAAGCTATTTTGCGATTTCTCGCGCGGGATCGAATTGCGCGAGGGGCGTTGCTTCCGCCACCGGTTGAGCCGGCGCCTTAAGAGCCGCACCGCCGACGGCGACTCGCCTGCGCTCGCAGATTGCGCTCAGCCTCTCGAGGGCCGCGCCCCCGCTGGGAGCGGAGACGCAAGCCTTGAGCTCGCTCACCGCCTGGACGATGGCAGCGGTGTCGGCCTCCTCGGCCCGGCGCAGCGAGTCGACGGCTCTGCGAAATCGCTCGAAAAACGCCTGCAGCTCATCGTTTCGGCGCAGCGGCCGAAGCAAGGGATATCGCCCTTCGGCGAGCGCGGAGACGTAGTTGGACAGCACGTGGACCGGGCCGGCGACTCGGTGGGTGATCAAGATGCCGACCAGAGCCAGAGCGATGGACATCAACACAGTCACCGCGGCGGTCAGGACCAAGAGCGTAGTGGCGCTCTGTTTGACCAGGCTGCTCACCAGCATCGGGTCCACGGCGACCGCCCCGGCGCGGGTCAACTCCTCGGCGAGGCTGCGATGCACGTCGACCTCGGCGAGGTAGGCGAGTGTGCCGAAGACGACCGAAATCAACGCACCGCAAAGCACCAGCAGCGCCGTATATTTGAGCTGGAACCGGCGATCGATAAGATAGGTCCGTCGGGCAGGCTTCGATTGCGTCATCGCGTATAGCCTACCTCACCTTCAGCATCGGAAGAGGAGTCCGTGATGCTGCTCCCGAAGATTAGAGTCGCCGTCGCCGCCGCGCTGCTTTCACTTGCCGCATGCAAGGGCGATCCCAGCACCCCTGAGCACTGGGAGAAGAAGCTCAGCAGCGCCAAGCGGCCCCGGGACAAGGCCAGGGTCCTGGAAGAGCTGCGCGAGTCTGGAATGCTCACACCAGCGTTTACACCGATGCTCGACGCCCAGCTCGAGAAGGAGAAGCTGCCGGAGGCAAAAGCTGGCATCGCCAAGCTGCTCGGCTCGCTGAAACAACCCTCTTCGGTGGGTCCGCTGGTCGGTGCCATCGATTTTGGCACGCCCGACGCCAGCGGCAACGCGATGAACCGCGAGATCGCGAATGCGCTCGCGAGGATCGGCGACCCTCAAGCCGTTGCCCCACTGGTGCGGCTGCTCGCCAGCCGCGACCCGTACACCCGGATCGAGGCGATCTCGGCGCTTGGAGCGCTCCGGGCGAAGGCGGCGGTGGAGCCGCTGATCGAAATCACCGCCGACGAGCGCGCTGAGCCGTTCATCCTCAAGAAGGCGATCCAAGCCCTGGGCGACATCGGAGATCCGCGGGCGGTCACGGCCCTGGTCCCGTTGCTGTTCAAAGAGAAGAAGGGCGTCACTTTCTACGTCGAGAGCTCCTTCGCGCTGTTTCAGATCGGGCGGCCCGCGAGCGACGCCCTGCTCGCAGTGCTGCGCGGAGAGGACAAGAAGCTTTTGAGCTGGGCGCAGCAGAACAGCGTGTTGACGCCGGCGATCTACGCCAAGGCCGCGCAGTTGGCAGGAGATTTTCGCGACAGGCGCGCCGAGCAGATGCTGATCTCGCAGCTCGGCTTCTCATCGGAGTTCGTGGACCTTCAGCTCTTCGTGCGGATGCGCGCCGCCGATGCCCTGGGCCGGTTGCGCTCTGCAGCGGCGGTGGAGCCGTTGGCCGGAATGCTGGGCGAAGAAGACCCGCAGGCGCGCGAGGAGTACATCCGGGCTTTAGCTCGCATCGGCAAGCGCGAGGCAATCCCGGCGTTGCTGAAAGCCGCTTCCGGACCGAGTTGGGAGCAGCGCGAAGGGGGAGCCTTGGGCCTGGCGCTCCTTGGCGACGGGCGCGAAGTTACGGCTCTGGAAAAGCTGACCGCCGAGGAACCGCGTAAAACCTCGGCGGAATGCTCGGCGGATAAGAGCGCGCAAGGCTGCGCAAACCCGGAGGAGCTGGCCAAAACGCACATCTCGATCCTGGGGCGCAAGATCAAGGTGCTGCAGGTCGCGGCGAGCTGCCGCGGCGAGGCCGCCTGCTGGACCAAGCACCTGGACGGGGACGACTCGGTGCTCCGCGAGCGGGCTGCGCTGGAGATCGGGCGATCCAAGCAACCCGGGCAAGCCGCTGAACTGGTCAAGCGCGTCGGCGAGAAAAATCTCGAGGTCCGGCTGGCCTTGATTCAAGCCGCCACCTGGCTGATGGACGACACTGGCGAAGCGGCGAGATCGACGAGCTTGGTGCCGCTCATCGACAAGCAGCTCGCAGCCGATCAGGGCAAGACCGAGTTCGTTCGCGTCAACGAGGACCTGCGGCGCCTGGCGGTGGAGCTGAAGCGCCAACAGGCCTAGAGCCGGATCAGGGGGAGTCGACGGTCTCGGCCTTGGCACCGCCGGCGCGCGCCGATCGTTTCGGCCGTTGATCCTGGAAGGCGCTCGGCAGAATGTTGAACGGAAGCACTTTTGCCAGGGCAATCAGCAGCAGGATGCCGCCCGGCGCGGCAAAAATCGCAAGCGCGGGGACCACCTTGGCCACATCGATGAGCTGCGCTCGCACCCGGCGCCACTCCTCGGCGGTGAGCGTCTGACCCCGGGCAGCGCGGCTCAACTGGACGGACAGCTCTCCGGTCTCGCGAACCTCCTGCATCAGGCGATGGAAGTTCTTCTCCAGGGTCTGCTGAATCGAAGAAACCATCTCCTCGGTCATCTGGCCGGCACCGGCGGCCACCCTGAAAACGTCGAGGAGCGAAACGTTGGCCGCGTAGAACTCGGCCATCTCCACTTCGATCCGGGCGAGCTCGTCCGGGCCAAACCGCAATGCCGAGGCCAACTGCTCCACCAAGCCCTCCCCCTTTGTCGACCCCTGTCCCTTGACCAGCGAAGCCAGAATCGTTTGCTCCAGAATGAACCGACGCAGGTCGGCGCTGCGAACCGGCTGAACCAGGGCCTGCAGCGACGGCGGGCTCTTCAAAGCGCGGCGGAGGTTGCGGCGCAAATCGGTCTCGTAGGGGCTTTGCAGTCGCAGGGCCTTGATCTGCTGGAGGATCGACCATCTCCCGAGAAAGGTAGGCGGCCGGTCGACACTGACCAGCGCGGCCAAAATTTCCAGGACCACAGCTTTTTCGCCTGCCGCGAAGGTCGCCAAGCGCCCCACCGCAGAGCTGCGGAGCTCGCCTCGGGAGAAGAAATTGATCGCGAACCGTCCAAACAGCTGCGCGTCCACGTAGACCGAGGCGTTGTGGAGCACCAACCCGTACACCGGATCGCGGGCCAGCGATTTGGCCCGGTCCAGCATGGTTGCCTCGACGCCGCTCGCGTCGGGCACTTGAAAAGTCGCGGTGAGCAGTTTCAACAATTGATCGCGGCGCTGCGCCGGTGGAGCCCGGAGGAGATCCGCGATCTCCAGGCCGATCTCGGCGAAGGTTCGGATCACCGCGTGGAGCAAGGCTTCGCCGGGCGAAGCGGAAGCGTCCCTGGAATCACCGGCGTCGGCGGGCGTGCCAAAGAGCAGACCGCTTTGGCGGAGCCGCCGTCGCAGATAAGCCCTGGCCCGGCCTCGATTCGATGCTCCGGGAAGCTCGATCTCGCTCGCCGAAGCCGGCTTCGTCGCGGGGTGGGCGGCGATGGTGTGCTCAAGCAGCGGGATGAGCCATCCGCGTTTTTGATGTCGGACCAACTTCATGCGGCGATCCTCAGGCTGGAAATAACTCCGGCAGCATCCCGTTTGCACGGCCAGAAGGCGGCCACCGTACCCTGCCGCCGCCGGATACAAAAATGCTTCTTGAAGACGCTCTGTTCGACTATGGGTGGGAATCGACTCAGCTAGTCGGGGCAACCGAATGGAGGAACCATGCGTCACTGGAGTCTTGCGGCTGCGGTAAGTCTTCTCTTGTCATCGTGGGGGTTTGCTTCCACCTTGGAGATCGATCCGGTGCACTCCAGCGCCACCTTCTCGATCCGCCACATGACGATCAGCAACGTCCGAGGCGAGTTCGGCAAAGTGACCGGCAAGGTGAACTGGGACGACGCGGACGTCGCCAAGTCGACCGCCGAGGCAACCATCGATGCGACCACCATCAACACCCATGAGCCGAAGCGGGATGCTCACCTCAAGAGCCCCGATTTCTTCGACGCCGAGAAGTACCCGACGATCACCTTCAAATCGACGCACGTGCAGAAGGTGGGACCCAACCACCTGAAGATTACGGGCGATCTCACCATGCATGGAGTCACCCGGCCGGTGACCCTGGATGCGACCTACACCGGAGAAGTCAAAGATCCGCTAGGCACTGCCAGCAAGCGCGGAGCCAGCGCCACGACCAAGCTGAACCGCAAGGACTTCGGGCTGACCTGGAATAAGGCGATGGAGGCCGGAGGAGTTTTGGTCGGCGACGAGGTCGACATCGCCCTGGAGCTGGAGCTCATCAAGAAGGCGCCGAACAAGAGCTAACCCAGTCGGGAGCGACAAACGGAGAAAACTGTGAGGCCTTACTTGACCGCCTTGACCCGCGGCCTCTTCTCCTCGGGACCCTCTTCGGGATTGCTCACCGACTGAAGCGCGCCGGGTTTGAGCAGGCCAAACTTTTCGAGCACGCGCCGCTCAACATCCTTGGCAACCTCCGGATGGTCTCGCAGGTAGTCCTTTGCGTTCTCCCGGCCCTGGCCGATCCGCTCGCCGTTGAACGAGTACCATGCGCCGCTCTTTTCAAGGATGTTCTCCTGCGACGCGAGATCCACCAGATCACCTTCGCGGGAGATACCCGAGCCGTACATGATGTCGAATTCCACTTCCTTGAAGGGCGGAGCCACTTTGTTCTTCACCACCTTGACGCGGGTGCGGCTGCCGACCACGGTCTCGCCGTTTTTGATGGCCCCGATCCGCCGGATGTCCATCCGCTGCGAGGCGTAGAACTTCAAAGCATTGCCCCCCGTGGTGGTCTCGGGGTTTCCAAACATCACCCCGATCTTCATCCGGATCTGGTTGATGAAAGCCACGCAGGTTTGACTCTTGGCGATCGTCCCGGTCAGCTTGCGAAGCGCCTGGCTCATCAGGCGAGCCTGCACGCCCATGTGCGCATCTCCCATCTCCCCTTCCAATTCCGCTTTGGGAACCAGCGCCGCCACCGAGTCGATCACCAGCACGTCGATGGCGCCTGAGCGAACCAACATCTCGGCGATCTCCAGAGCCTGTTCCCCGGTGTCCGGCTGCGACAGCAGCAGATCGTCGGTTCGAACTCCCAACTTGCGCGCGTACGCGACATCCAATGCGTGCTCGGCGTCGATGTACCCGCAGACGCCGCCCTTTTTCTGCGCCTCGGCGACGATGTGCAGGCACAAGGTCGTCTTGCCTGAAGACTCGGGGCCGTACACCTCAATGATCCGCCCGCGAGGCACGCCGCCGACTCCGAGCGCGATGTCGAGCGAGATCGATCCCGTGGAGATGACCTGGAGATCCCGAACCAGCGGTTCGTCGTTGCCGAGCCGCATGATCGAGCCTTTGCCGAATTGCCGCTCGACCGCGGACATCGCCAACTCAATCGCCTTTTCCTTTTCCGAATTCATGGCCATTCCGCAGTCTCCCCGTACGTTTGATCAGGTGGCGACGAAGACCCACCTGAAAAGCTGTTTAGTATCCAGGACTTCGGAAAGCTAGTCCAGTCCTCTGACACACGCGGCGCCTAGAAACTTCCTCGGCCGGTGCGCTTTAAAACGGGATGTGGAAGGCGACGCCGACGCCCAGCTGATGTTGCAAATAGCGGCAGGCGATAAGCGTTCCTTTGCGACCCTATTCGATCGTTACCAAACGAGCGTGGTGCGCTTTGCGTATCGATTCGTCGGCGAGCGCGCCAAAGCGGAAGAGCTCACCCAGGAGATCTTTCTGAAGCTTTATCGGAGCGCGAGCAACTACCGACCGAGCGCCAAATTCAAGACCTTCTTGTTCCGGGTCGCCGCCAATCATTGCCTCAACGAGGTTCGGCGCCCGGAACATCGAAGATCGCCGCCAGGCGCGCCGGAGAGCCAAAGAGCGGAGGAAAGACCGGAACCGCCTGGTTCGCCGTCCGAACGGCCGGATGAGGTGGTTGCAGGTAAGGAGTTGGAAGCGGCCGTTCAGCGCGCTTTGGCAGCGATGAGCGACCGGGAGAGGGCTGCGTTCGCGATGTGCCGCTTCGAGGGCATGGCCTACCGCGAAATCGCCGTGGCCCTCTCCGCAACCGAGCCGGCCATCAAGAGTTTGATCCATCGGGCCACTTTGGTGATGGCCCGGGAGATTCGAGCGCTGGACGCGGGGCTCGTCCCCGCGAGGAGTCATGGATGAGCTGTGCGGTTGAGCTGGATCTAACTGCCTACATCGACGGGGAGCTGCCCCCGTCTCGTCGCGAAGCGGTCGCGGTCCACCTCGCCCAATGTCCATCGTGCCAGCAGACCGCTGAAGTCCTGCAGGACAGTGTCTCAAAGCTCGCCTCATTGCCGCCGTTGGAGGTCCCCGGTTGGCTGCGAGCACAGGTGTTGAGTCAGATCGCTCGCGAGCCCATCAAAGCGCGGCGCAAGCTCGGCGATTTTCTCCAGGTTCGCTTGCTCCTGCCCTCCGCGGGATTGGCGGCGGCCGCGGCGATGGCGTTGCTGCTGTGGGCCAGGCCGTCTCGGGAAGTACCCGAGCTGCGGCAGTACGAGCTTGGGGCCAACCTGGAAGTCATCGAGGACTACGAGGTGCTTGGAATTACCTCGATCGAGGATCTGGAGGTCGTCCAACAGCTGCATGAATTGGAGGCTCACCCTTGAGAGCGAGCTGCGCCCTTTTTCTGGCCTCGGCGATCCTTTGCGCCGCGCTGCCAAGGAAAGCGTCCGCCCAGCAGGAATCCGGCTCGAGCGCCGAAGTTCGACGTTTTGAGAGCCTGTCCGAGGAACAAAAGCAGCAGCTGCGTGAACGGCTGCGGCAGTTCAAGGCTCGGCCAGTGTCAGAGCAGGAACGAATTCGGCGCAACCTCGAGCGCTGGCGTCAGCTGCCGCCGGCCGACAGAGAGCGCATTGCCCGAAATTTCGCCTCGTTTCAGAAGCTGACGCCGCAAGAGCAGCTGCACGTTCGGGCCGCGTTCCAACGGTTCGGCAGCCTCGACAAGGAGCGGCAGGAGCAGTTGCGAACGCAAATGCGGGCGTATCTGGAGGCCAACCCGGAAAAGCGTGAACAGCTGATGGAGAATTTGCGCAAGTGGCGGCAGATGAGCCCGGAACGGCGGGAGCAGCTGCGAGAAAAGATGCGGGAGCACCGACGCCGGTGAACGTCCTCTCGCTTCCCACGGTGCTGCTCTGGTTGCTGTTTGGCCAGGGTTCAGAACCACCAACACCGCGCTACCACGCTTTGGACGGGGGACATTCGCAGCTCTCCGAAGAAGACTGGGAGGTGCTGATGAATCTCGAGCTGCTCGAGCACTTGGGCGAATCGGACGACTTCGAGCTGCTGCTCGCGCTCTCGGGCTCGGATTGACCTTTAGGGTATCCGGATCCGCAGGCCGGGTTGAAGGGTGAGGCGAGTGGGATCCCCCGGCCCAGTGAAGAGATGGCGCACTCCCACCTCGGCAAAAAGCCCTAACCAATTGGTCACCTTGTATTCCACCCCTCCGGCGCCGCCCAGTCCGAAGGCGGTGGGAGAGCTGAAGATGATCGGAACCTCGAAGGACAGATAAAGGTCGACGTGGTCAGTCACCGGTACCGGCACGGCGACACGCGGGGTTAATCCAAAATCTCGGTAGAGGCTGGCGTGGAGGGTAAGCCGGACGAACTGGTACTCGAAACCGCCGCCGATCTCGATTCCGAAAACTTCTTCCGAGGCCGTCGGCTGTAGCAGCAGGCGCACGTCGGCGGTGGGTTTGAGCTCGTTTGTCGCGTCCTTGGGAGCGGCGCTGCCCGGTGGCCGCATCGCGAGGCGTAGAGCGGCGCTTTTTTTGGAGTGCACGACGACTTCCTCCCGCGCGGCCAGCTTGCCGTCAGCCGTCTTCGCCTCCACCAGGTGGCGACCGATCGAAATCGGCACCGCAAGCGGGGCGGCCCCAGCGGGACGTCCATCGATGCTGACCTCGGCGCCGGGCTGATCCGCGTCGACCCGGAGCTCGCCTCGCATGTGAGACCTGAGGCTCTCCAGCATCCTCACCACGGTGGGGTCCACCTTGGCGGCATCGAGCGAGGCCTCGGGATCGTTCTCAAGCGCCTTGGTGAATGCGGCATCCGCGGCAACGAAGTTCTGCACCGCTGCGAAGCACTGCCCTCGCAGCAGGTGGATTTTGGCCAAGAGCTTTTCGTCCGATGCTTGCGAGGCGGCCGCGTCGAGCGTCTTGAGCGCCCCCTGGAAATCGGCCCGGTTGAACTCCGTCTGGGCCATCTGCAGCTTCGCGGCTGCTTGCGAGTCTCCGGCCGAAGGTTCAGCGCTGGCGACGAAGAGAAGGATCGCAGGAACTAGGGCAGCTATCATGGAGCGAGTTCGATACGCAGCACATCCGACCGCCCTCGCGCAATCTTTATTTGCCGTTCCACGGGACGAAAACCCGAGCGCTCCAAACGAACCCGATGCTTGCCCGGAGGAAGCTCGATCAGTAGCGGGGTATTGCCCTTGCGAACTCCGTCCACCATCACCAGCGCCCAGTACGCATCCCCGTGGTAGGTCGTGACCACGTTCAGCTGACCCGTGACCACGGGTGGTGCTACTTTTAGCGCCACCCGCAACTTTTTGGAGTTGGGGTGGGTGGCGCCTGCCTTCGGTGTCGTCCCCTCGGGCTCCTTTTCGGGAGCCGCGGCGGTCGCCTCCGCCCGCTGCAACTCTGGTCCGCGATCGGGATGGTTGTCCTCGGCGGCGGCAATCTGCCCGGCGTCCTCGTCGGCGGTCAGAACCAAGCCAAATTCCGCGTCCGGAGCGCTGGTGAGCGCGGCCGCCTCGTTGCCGCGAGGCGCGCCGGCGCCGACGGCCGGCCCTCGGCTCATATTCCAGGGCGGGCGGCTCGCGAAGACGAACGCTCCCGCGCCGACCGCGAGCACGCCAAACAGCGACGCTAAAATCGTCGTCCGCCGGCTCTTGAATTGGGCCACCGCTTCCTGGGTGCTCGGCCCCAAAGGGATCGGCTCTGCCGCGGCCAAGGGCTGAGGCGTTGCCGGATGCGAAGCCGGCCCCGGAGCGCTCGCGAGCGCCAGCTGACCAGATGCATCGACCGCCAATGCCGGGCCCTGCTCGGCTGCCTTTCGCATCGAGGCTCGAGTCAGCTGGATCGGATCGCCGTTGCGCCTCACGGCAGGCGGGCTGGCCTCGAGCTCGACCACCGCCTCGCGGCTCGCGGCTGCCGCCGCGTCCACCGGCGCAAACCAATCGTCGAGATAGGCGTTCTCCAAGGCGTGAAGCAACTCCGCGGCCGAACGAAAGCGGTCCTCGGGCCGCTTCGCCAGGGCGCGCGCCACCACGTCCGCCACCCGCTTCGGTACCCAGGGCGCTCGAGAAAGCAGGTCCGGAGGCGGAGCGTTGGCCTGCATCTGGATGATCGACATCTCGCTGTCGCCCTCGAACGGCAGAGTGCCAGTGAGGCACTCGAAGAGCAGGATCGCGAGCGCGTACAAATCCGCTCGGTGATCGATCTCCTTCTCCCCCCGGGCTTGCTCGGGCGACATGTACTGGGGCGTGCCCACCACCAGTCCAGCGCGCGTGAGCGCATCGGGATTGCGGCTCGAGCGAAGGATGCCAAAGTCGAGAATGGTGACGTGCCCATCTGGCCCGAGAAAGATGTTTCCCGCCTTGATGTCCCGGTGGATGAAGCCGCGCGCGTGGATGAACTCGAGCCCGGAGCAGATCTGCTGCATGATCGGCAGCAGCTCCTCCCGCCCGAGAATGCCATGCTCTCGAATGAACGCCGCCATGGTGCGCCCCTGGAGCGCCTTCATCACGATGAACGGCCGATTTCCGACGCTGCCGACCGCAAAAATCGGGACGATGTTGGGGTGTTCCAACCCGGCGGTCAGGCGGGCCTCTCGCTCGAAGCGGGCCACCACGTCCGGCTCACCCGCGAATGAGCTTGCTAGCACCTTGACGGCAACCTTGCGGTCCAACTGCAGATCATGCGCAAGGTAGACCGTGCCCATGCCGCCTTCGCCGAGGCGCTTCTCCAGCCGCCACTTGCCCTCCAGGAGGTCGTGGACCCGAACCGGAACGAACTGCTCCTCAGCCCCGGAGTCGGGGCCGTGATGGGGGGGCGGCGGAGGGGGGGCAGGCTTCGCTTGAGGCGCGACTGCAAGGCCGGCTGAAGCGACCGCAGCGCCGCAATTAGCGCAGGATGCGTCCGTCGAATGCACAGCTTGCCCGCACCCAGGACACTTAAAATCGGGCTCGCCCACGACCCCACACCATACCTTAGTTTTTCCCCGAAGAGAGCCCGGAGAAAGTCCGGAAACCGACCACTTGGGTCCCGTTATTCGACGGTCACGCTCTTTGCAAGGTTGCGCGGCTGATCGACGTCGGTGCCTCGCAGATCGGCGATGTGGTAGGCCAGAAGCTGAAGCGGCACAGTGGCCACCAACGGCGCCAGGAGCGCCGGTGCCGAGGGTATTTTAATCACGTGGTCGCTTCGGCTCGGGACGTACTCGTCGTCGTCGTCGGCCACGGAGATCACCTTGGCGGAGCGAGCTCGGACCTCCTCAATGTTGGCAAGAATTTTCTCGTACGGGATCTTTGGCTCTTTCGGGGCGATCACCACCACCGGCAACTCCTCGTCGATCAGCGCGATCGGACCGTGCTTCATTTCACCGCCGGCGTAGCCCTCGGCGTGAATGTAGCTGATCTCCTTGAGCTTGAGCGCGCCCTCGAGGGCCACTGGAAACATCGGCCCGCGGCCCAAGAACAAAAATCCCTTCGCGTTGTGGAACTCTCTGGCCACCGCCTTGGTCGCGGCTTCGCACTGCAAAACCTCCTCCATCAGCTTGGGGATCTCCGCCAAACGCGTGAGGTGCAGCTGCGCCTCGGCGGCGGAGAAAGTTCCGCGCAACCGGCCCAACTTGATCGCCAGCAGGTAGAGGCAGGCGAGCTGGGTGGTGAATGCCTTGGTGGAGGCGACCCCAATTTCCGGACCGGCGTTGGTCAGCAGCGTTCCGTCGGCTTCGCGGGTCATCGCCGAACCCATCACGTTGCAGATGGTCAGGGTGGTAGCGCCTCGCGCTTTGGCCTCGCGCAGCGCCGCCAAAGTGTCCGCGGTTTCCCCGGACTGACTAACCGCCACCGCCAGATGGCCAGGGCCGACGATCGGATCGCGATATCGAAACTCGGACGCCAGCTCCACTTCGACCGGGATTCTCGCCAGCGTCTCGATCATGTGGCGGCCGGCGAGGCCAGAATGCCAGCTGGTGCCGCAGGCGAGAATCGTGATTCTCGAGAGGGCCCGCACCTGCTCCGCCGACAAGCTGAGCCCTTCAAGGTGCACATCCCCTTCCGAAAGCAGCATCCGGCCGCGCAGGGTGTCGGCCACCGCTCGCGGCTGCTCCCAGATTTCCTTGTGCATGAAGTGCTTGTGGCCGCTCTTCTCCGCCATGATCGGCGTCCAGTCGACCCGCTGCGGCGCTCGATGCACCCGCTCGCCGGACTTGTCGAACAGCTGCACCTCCTGGGCGCTCACCACCGCCAGCTCGCCTTCCTCGAGGTGAATGAACTCGCGGGTGTGCTCCAGAAACGCCGGGATGTCGGAGGCGACGAAATTTTGTCCTCGCGAAAGCCCAATCACCAAAGGAGACGCATCCTTCGTCACCACCAGACGGTGCGGATCCTGAGCGCAGATCACCGCCAACGCGTAGGTGCCTCTCGCCTTGGCAATGGTGGCACGAACCGCGGAGGGGAGATCCTGCCCGTCCTTGAGCTCCTCCACGATCAGGTGTGCAAACACTTCGGTGTCGGTCTCCGAAGAAAACAGGTGCCCCTTCGCCAGAAGCTCCTTCTTCAAGGCGAGGTGATTCTCGAGGATTCCGTTGTGGACCACCGCCACGCCCTCGTAGGCGTGCGGGTGAGCGTTCTCATCGGAGGGCCTACCGTGCGTGGCCCAACGGGTGTGACCTATGCCCACCGTGCCCGTCGGCATCTCGGTAAGGAGGCGCTTTTCCAGGTTTTTCAGCTTGCCGCTGGCACGCACCACGGTGAGCCCGTCCCCATTGACCACGGCGACCCCGGCGGAGTCATAGCCGCGGTACTCGAGCCTCTTCAGGCCAGCGACGAGGATGGGTGCCGATTCCTTCTCACCGACGTAGCCAACGATTCCACACATGCCTGCTCCCCTTTTGCCCAACGTCATCCTACCAAGCAACCAAGATGGGCGCTGCGGTTGGGCGCTGCAAAAAACGGGCAAATCAAACATTTTCGGATTGGAGCCCGATCTTTGCCGAACAGTGGGCGCCGGCGCGGGCGCGCTGCCGCGCACCCCACCAAGCCCCGCGAACTATAGAGATCAGCGAGCCTTCTTCTTCGCCGCCCACCCTTCCTTTATTAGCTGTGGGCTGCGCGAAATGGTCAGGCTCAGCGGCGGGACATCCTTGGTGACCGTCGTTCCCGCCCCGATGTAGGCGCCATCGCCCACGCGGACCGGGGCGACGAGCTGGGTATCTGAACCCACGAAGACGCCATCCCCCAGGACCGTCTGGTGCTTCAAGACACCGTCATAGTTACAGGTGATGGTGCCCGCCCCGATGTTTACCCCGGCGCCGATCTCCGCATCGCCCAGGTACGACAAGTGGTTGGCCTTGGTCCCCTTGCCCAGCCGGGCTTTCTTGGTTTCCACGAAGTTTCCAAGGTGAACTTGTGGCCCCAGCTCGGTGGCAGGGCGAAGTCGCGAGAACGGGCCGATCAAGCATCTGGGCCCAACCTTCGCCTCCTCCAGGACTGAGTACGGGCGAACTTGGGTTCCATCGCCGATGTCCGAGTCCAGCACCACCGTGCCTTGCCCCACCGATACGCCTCGACCGAGTCGGGAGCTCCCCAGAATTGAGACACTGGGGCCGATTTCGCAATCCGAGCCGATCTCGACATCCTCGGCGATGTAGGCGCTGTCCGGATCCATCAGGGTGACGCCTGCCTTCATCCACCCGGTGTTGATCCGCCCCTGCAAGACCTTGGCGCAAGCCGCGAGCTCCGCTCGATCGTTGACCCCGGCTGCCTCTTCGGCCGCAATGAGGTGGGAGCCGACCTTCTTCTTGCGGGCCGCGAGCTCCACCAGGTCCGTCAGGTAGAGCTCCGCCTGCGCGTTGTCGGCGCGAATCTTGGTCAGAGCGTCCCAGAGGAAGTTCGAATCCGCGACGTAGATGCCGGCATTGCACTCGCAGATTTTTTTCTGCTTGGAAGAGGCGTCCTTCTCCTCGACCACCCTCAAGATTCGACCCGATGCGCGCAGCACCCGGCCATACCCGGTCGGGTCCGGAAACGGCGCGGTGGAGATCGTCAAAAGGGCCTTCGACTTTCGGTGCTCGTCAACCAGCGCCCTCAAGGTTTCCACGCGCAGCAAGGGTACGTCGCCATTGACGATGAGAATTGGCCCCGCTTGATCCACCAGCTCGGGGCGCGCGCTCTTCACCGCGTCGGCGCTGCCTCGCTGCTCGGCCTGAAGCGCAAACCGGATCGGCTGTCTGGCGAAGCTGCGCTCCAGCGCGGTTCGCACCTGCTCCGCCTGGTGGCCTAGCACCGCGACCAAGCGAAAGACGCCGAGCTCGAAGGCACGGCGGATCGGGTACCAGCACAGTGGATGCCCAAGCAGCGGGTGCAGAAGCTTGGCCTTCTCGGACTTCATTCGGGTGCCCTTGCCAGCGCAAAGGACAACGGCGGCGAGGCTCGCGGGGTGCATCGGGGCCTTCATTTTTCCGACTGTCGCAACAGCTCGGCCAAATGCTGCTGCCAAATCTCAGGGAAAGTATGGGTGCCGTGGCCGCGGGTTTTCTCGGTGATCGGCAAGACGATCGCCCGGCCCTTTGGCACCCGCTGGATCTCTCGTTCCAGGATGCCCAGCTCCGGGGGGTTGATGACGTCGTCCGCCGAATTGATCGCCAAAAGAGGTGCCTTGATGGTCTCCAACTTGGGGGCCGGGTCGTAATTTCTCGACGCCTCTACCTGGTACAGCAAATCGTTGGCGTCGGCCCTTTCGGCCCTGCGGGCCACCCAATTTTCCATGAACTGATCGGCGGCATCCCGAGTCGGGGCTTGTTTCTGCCATTGGAGGGCGCTGCTGCTCATCATCATCAAAATGTAATGGGCCGCCACCAGGCCGCGAGGCTGAGAGGAATACTCCCCGTTCTTCCATTCGGGATCCGATCGGATCGAATCGATGATCATCCGCCGCATCATCCGATTCCGTCCCGCAATCTGCACCGGCAGGCTGGCCAGCGGCATCAGCGCATCCATGAAATCCGGATAAGTTTCGCCCCAGACCCAGCTGTGCATTCCCCCCATCGAGGTGCCGATCACCAAGCGCAAGTGGTTCACCCCCAAGTGCTGGGTCAGCAACAGGTAGTGAGCGCGTACCATGTCGTCGTACTCGTAACGAGGAAAGCGCGTGTGAAGGCCGTCGCTGGGCTTGCTCGATTGGCCATGGCCGATTCCGTCGGGCAGAACGATGAAGTAGCGGCTCGCGTCCAAAAGCTGGCCCGCTGCAAAGAGCACCCCCGCGAAGTTGTCGCTGATGAACTGGTTCGAAGAGCCACCCGTTCCATGCAGGACGATGATTGCGTTGGTGACTTGTCCCTTGGCGTCGCGCTTGGGCGCGCCCAAGGTTTGATAGTGAAGCTTCAGCTGGGGGAGAACCTCGCCGCTCTTGAACCGGAAGTCTCGCAGCAGGTAGTCGCCGGCACTGGGCGCTGGGTAGCTCGCCGCACGCGCAGGCGCGCTGGCGACGACAAGCAGTAAGCCCAGGTTGAATTTCATGGTTCCTCCAAAACCGCGAAACTAGCAGACTGTTCCCCTAGACGCGCGGAGCCACAATGAGGTAGTCGGCCGAAATGTCGAACGAACAGAGCAACGAAGCTCCTTCGCAGCCGGAATCGACCGAATCCCAATCCACGCGGATCGGCAAATTCATCCAGACCTACCACGGGTTTCTCTCCAGCTTCGTGATCGGCGCCGCCGGTCTAATCGCCACTTCGATCTGGCAGTTTCGTCAGGCGGAGATTGCGGCGCGGCAAGCCGCCGCCCAGCAAAAGGTCGCCGAAACGCAGGCGGAAAACAATTGGAAGATCGAGAAGGCCAAAATTCTCGCCCAGAACCTCCAGACCCTTTCCATGCAGGGCGGCGGAAATGTCGAGCAGCGCTATGGGGTGTTGCTCTCGCTTACCCGGGGCAACATTCTCGACCCAGAGCTGGCCGTGTCCTACGCACTGGAGTTGGGCAAAGACAACCCCGAGTACATGCGCAGCGTGCTCAGCAATACCACCGACAAGGACTACTGGCGCCTGGCCCGCGCCTTCGAGCCCACCTGCCAACAACGGTACGGAGTCACCAAACCGATCGAGATCTGCGCGGTGGATAAGTTGGCGGAACGAAGCGCGGCGATCTCCACCATGTTTGCAGAGGAGTTCACCGCGGCGTTCGCTCAGGGAAAGTTGGGCCCGGTGGCAATCCTGAGCGAGGAGCAACAGGTCCAGGTGCACGCGATGAGGCTGACCTGGCTGTTTTCTCCGGTGCTGGTCAACATTTACGAACGGAGGTTGTGGAGCGACCTGAATCGGTTCGAGTCTGTCTCCGCGGGGGCGAAGTTGATCGCCGCGCTGGTGCTCGCCGCGGCCCGTACCGGCGAAATGGTGAGCCAACAAGAGGCCAAGAAGCTGGGCGACTTTCACGCCGAGAGGCGAAAGTGGCTCACCCAGTATTTGCTCGGAAATACCTGCGATTCGGACTGCAAGGGCAAGCTTGTGCAGGTGATGCTCACCAACTATGCCGAGGCTCAGGGGGATTACAGCTTGCCGATGCGAACGCTGCTTCAGCAGTCGCGCTCCCACGCCACTCCGGCCTTTTCGGCGCTGCATGGACGACTCCTTTGGTGCCAGGTGGACTCGGACGATCTGGGCCAGCTGCGGGATCAAGTCCTGATTCCGGAGTTGTCGGATGTGCTTTCCAAGAAGAAAGTCCCCGAGGAGGCGGAGGATCTGGTGGACCTTCTGGCTTTGGTCCCCGCCCCCAAGGAGACCAAAGAGTTGGAGGCTTGGAAGTCGCTGATGGCCTCGCTGGAGAAACCCCACAATTCCCACTTCCTCAAGCGGCTCAACGACCGCCGCGCGGGCGCCGCCAAGGCGCGGGCCTCGCCCCCGGCAGCGATGCGAAAGTTGACGATGTGTAGCGAGGGGAGCGGCGTCCACGCGCAGTCGTCGAACCAGTAGCTCGCCAAAGGTGGCTTGCTCCACGTCAGCTGGGATATGCGAGGTCCGATGCACGACAAAGTCGCCTTGGTGACCGGTAGCTCCCGCGGCGTTGGAAGGGCGGTCTGCCTGGCGCTGGCGCGCCGAGGAATGGCCATCGTTTCGACCTACCGGCGGGACGTCCAAGCAGCAGCGCAGTTGGTGAGAGACATTGAAGCCCTCGGCGGGCGGTGCCGCGCGGTGGTTGCGGACCAGCTCGAGCCCGAAGCGCTTCGCCCCGTCTTCGCGCAGCTTGCCGCCGAGCACCGGCACTTGGACGTGTTGGTGGCGAATGCGGCTTCCACCGCTTTCGTTCCACTGCTGGATACCAAGTTGCACCAGATGGACAAGACGTTCAGCGTCACCGTGAAGAGCTTTCTTCTGGCGACCCAGTTGGCGGCGCCCTTGATGAAGGGCCGCTCGGCGTCGATCGTCGCCGTCTCCGGACTGGATTCGCGAATTCCTCTGCCCTTCCACGGAATGCTCGGGGCGATGAAAGGCGCGATGGAAATTCCGGTGCGCTACCTGGCCTGCGAGCTGAGCGCCGATCGGATCCGGGTCAACGCCGTCAACCCGGGCTGCATCGATACGGACTCCTCGCGCTTCTACGTCGGGGGCGAGTGGACAGCGGTGCGCGAGCGCCTGTCACAATCGATTCCGGCAGGACGCGTGGCGGCTCCCGAGGAAATCGCGGAGGTCATCGCTTTTCTCTGCAGCGACGCCGCGGGCTATGTGAATGGGCAGACGCTGGTCGTCGATGGAGGCCTGGACGCAACCTACGGGATGCGGTTGGGGGCCCAGTAACGGGCTCACTCGAAGGGCGGCGGAAGCTTGAGCGCTGCCAACTTGGGGTTGTCGGGCTCGGTGCGCTTTCGGTTGGCCAGAAAACGAAGCGTGGAGCCGATCAGAAAGAGCGGAAAAGAAACGAAGCTCCACTGGGCAGCTTGATGCACCGTCTCGTACTCCAGGGGATTGATGGAGATTACGATCCGGGTCGCCGTGCTTTCGTCTCCGCGGTTGGGCTTGTCCTTCCACGAGCCCGGCTCCGCCTTTTGGGTTTCGATACGGTCCTCGAAAAAACCCAAGCGGTGGCTGGCGCTCAGAGCTGCGGTCGAGACCAAAGTCGAGGGGGAAATCCCAAGGGCCGCCGCCCCCGCTTGAATCAGCCTGGCCTCATCCAAGGTGGTCCGGACGGTCACCGTCTTAAACGTGGCCATCGCTGGTCAATCTTAAGTCCGAGCGCTCAAGGCTGTGGAGCTGAAAAATCGGGTGGCATCGGACACAAAAAAAGGGCCCCCTCCCCGTGAGGAGGGGGCCTCAACGCGACGCCCAGCGCAAGGGGGGGGTGAGCTGAGTGTTCGCGCTCAGTCTGTCAAAATCTTCGCGCGTTCCTTTCGCGATTCGCCGGCCACCTGCGTGGCCTAAGCTCTTGAGTCTGGAATGCACATGCCACAGCGCGACTTAGTATGTCAAGCCGTAAACGGAGGAAAGCCGGCGCACGCACAGCCCAACGAGCCGCCGTTCGAAAATCAGCTAATGCTACAGGTAGTTAGCAGTGCAACTGGCTAATGGTGGGGTCATCCACGCCGCAGCGGCACGAATCGATGTCGGCATCGCCATCGTGCGCAAACCCCAAGTCCGCGCCTACCACCGCCGTGAGCTGGCGCGGGGCCAGGAGACGCAAAGTTGTTTTTCCCAGGAGCAACTTCTTCTTCTTGCGTTCCAGCTTCATCTTCCCTCCGTACTCCACGCCCCCCAAAGCCCGCCCACTCTACAGCGTGAATCGCGCTTTGTTAAGGCGTTAAGACTCCACCCTCCGCGACTTTCGCCGTGGTCACGTCCTGAATCCATCCCTCCAACACTTTGGGCTCCGACGGCACCCTTGCTGAGCGGCCGGTGCGCCAGAGCTTGATCGTCTTATCCTCGCCGGTCGACGCAAGGAAGCTGCCATCCGGCGAAAACGCAATTCGCTTCACGTACGCCGAGTGCCGTTGAATCGATAGGCTCAGCCCGGTAGCCGCCTCCCAAATTCGAACCGTGTGGTCCGCGCCCGCCGAAGCCACCAGGGCTCCGTCCGGGGAGAAGACGATCTGCTCCACCCAATCCCGATGACCTCTGAGCACCAGGTCTCGTCCTGCTCCGAGCGCAAAGATCCGAATCACTCCGTCCTCGGCACCGGTCGCAAGAGTCTTCCCGTCCGGCGAGAACTGCACGCTGACCACGTTTTCCGGATGCGCCAACAGTCGATTCTCGCCGTTGAGAGTGTTCCACACTCGCGCGCTGCGATCGCGGGCGGCGGAGGCGAGATATTGACCGTCCGGCGAGAACGCCAACCGGGTGACGAAGCCCTGGTGGCCCTGAAGCGGTTGGCTCGAGCCGGAAGCAACGTCCCAGAGTCGGACCACCCCGTCAGCGCCTGCCGACGCGAGAAACTTTCCGTCCGGCGAATAAAGGACGGTGTGAACCTCTCCGTCATGTCGGCGGAAGATCCGGCTGGCCTCGGTCTTGACGTCCCATATCCGGACCGTCCCGTCGACGCTGGCGGACGCGATACTCGACCCATCCGGCGCAAAAGCCACATCCCAGACGGCATTTTCGTGGCCGAAGAGCCGGTGGCCAGTGCCGCTGGCGACGTCCCATTCGCCAACGGTCTTGTCCCAGCTGGCGGAGGCAAGGTTTTTTCCATCGCGGGAAAAAGCCAGCCGATAGATCAGCCCCTGGTGTCCCAAAAGCACTCGGCTCTCGCCGGTGGCGACATCCCATAGTCGAATCGAGTTGTCGCGGCCGCCCGAGGCGATCAGCTTGCCGTCCGGAGAAAACGCAAGGTCCATGATGCCGTCGGTATGCCCGCGCAGGATGCGCTCGAAGCTGCGTGGAACTGGCCACACCCGCGTCGTCTTGTCCCAGCTGCTCGAGACCATCGAGCTGCCATCGGGCGAGATCAGCACCTGGGTGACTCCCGCGGAGTGCCCTCGCAGCAACTGCACCAGCTCTTGCCGCTTGGCATCCCAAACGCCCACCGCGCCGTCCTCGGCGCCCGAGACAAACGTGCGCCCATCCGGCGAGAACGCGACTGCGGTCACCGGTTGGCTGTGAGCGCGCACCACGCGGTTGGTTCTGGTCGCCAGGTACCAAAACCGCACCGTGCCGTCGTGCGCCGCGGCCGCCAATACGTCATCGGCCGGCGAAAACGCGAGATCCCACAGTTTATCGGACTGGGCTTGGAGCACTTGATCAGAGCCATTCGCTGGGTCCCAGAGCCTAAGCGAACCGTCCGAACCGCTCGAGGCAAGCTTGCTGCCGCGGTGCGAAAATGCGAGCGCCAAGACCTTGCCCTGGTGGCCCCCAAGCATCCGGTGCGCGGCATTCGAGAGGCTCCAGATCCGAGTCGCGTCGTCCCCCGCCGAGGCCAGCGACAGCCCATCTGGGGAGAACGCGACCACCCAAACCGTCGCCTGATGCCCTCGAAGCACCTGCTTGAGCGCGAGCTCGCGGACGGACCAGAGCCGAATCGTCTTGTCCGCGCTCGCGGAAGCCAACAGCGATCCGTCCTTGGAGATGGCAACATCCTTCACCGCGGCTTCGTGTCCCCACAGCTTGACGAACTTGCCGCTCATTGGAGACCAGATGTTGACGCTGGTGCCCTCCGAGTCGAAGAACGCCAGCGCACGGCCATCGGGCGCGAACACCATCTTGCCGACCAATTGGGGGTGCTGCAGGGAGTGCACGATTTCACCAGTCCGGGCGTCGCGCAGCTGCAGAGATTTTGTATTGGAGATCGCGATCAGCGAACCGTCCGGCGAAAACACCGCGCGCGCAGAATTGCTGATCACGTGCTTGGCCACGCCCGAGCTTTGGGCTTCAACCAGCACGTCGCGCGCGGCTTGCCAATTCGCGCCGTCAACCGGATAGCTCTTCAGCCAGGCCACTGCCGCGGTGGGGTCCTTCTCCTGGGACGAACGCGCCTGCACCAACAACAGCTCGTTGCGGCTCGCCTCGGTCAGCCGCTCCTGAATGAGCCGGCGGCCGCTGACCACGCCCATCGCCAAGAGCAGAAGAACGCAGACCGTGCCCACCGCCACCGCCAGGCGGTTTCGGCGCACGAATCTTCGCAGCAGGTTGTAGAAGGAGTAGGGGTGGGCGCTGACCAGCTGCCCGGTCTGAAACCTCCGTAGATCCTCGGCGAGCTCTCTGGCCGTGGGGTAGCGCTGAGTCACCTCTCGGGCCATGGCCTTGGCCACGATGGTGACCAGCTCGTCCGGCACGCCCCGCCGCCGACGTTGGAGCGGGATCGGCGGCCCTTTGAGCACCTTCTCCATGATTTCCGACGAGCTTGGGCCGTCGTAGGGCGGAGCGCCCGCGAGCAGGTGGTAGAGCATCGCGCCAAGGGCGTAAACGTCGGCGCGCTCGTCGACCTCCTTGCCCTCAGCTTGTTCCGCCGGCATGTACTCGGGCGTTCCCAACACCGCTCCGGTGATGGTGAGCCGCCCGTTTCCGTCGTGCGCGCTGATCGACGCCGGCCTGCGAGGCTCCCGGGCCGGCGCGCGGGGCTCGGCCAGGTCCACCGCCAGCCCCCAGTCGATCACCACGGTCTCGCCAAAGGCGCCGATCAAAACGTTGGCGGGATTCAGATCGCGGTGGATGATCTTTTGGCTGTGCGCATAAGCGATGGCGTCCGCCACGGCAATGACGTTGGGCAACAGGGCCAGCCGCTCCTCGAGGCTCTTTCTCTCTCCGATCAGCTCCGCCAGCGACCGCCCCGAGACCATCGACATCGCGTAATAGGGCTTGCCGGACGATGCCCAGCGACCGAGGTCCTGGATCGGGATGATCGAGGGATGCTGCAGTCGAGCGATGATCAGCGCTTCGCGCATGAAGCGCTGTTCTTCCTCCTCATCCGGCCTCAAAAGCTCCTTGAGCGCCACTTTGCGCTTGAGGCGGTTGTCCACGGCTTTGAGGATCCGGCCCAACCCGCCGCGCGCATGCTCTCCGAGAACCGAGTATCGCTCGCGGTCTGGCCCCTCAGAGCCGTGGCCGGCATCCGCCGCATCCGGCGAAGTCAATTCGCTGTGACGGCGACCTCGGGACTCGGTCGTTCGTCTGGCCCGCTGAGGAGCCCGGAAACTGAATTCGCTCACCTTAGGAAAGCCCCCGCTGTTCCGAGACAGCGGCGGCACTCTATAGGACGAAGAATTCGAGTCAACTACATCCAGGCTTGGTCCCTGTCGTGCCCTATCGAGCCACGGCAGGGCACCCGCCGCGAGTCCATTCGGACCCTAGAACGGTTCGCTGGCGCGGCTGCAGGTCCTTGCAAGCTATTTACTTTCCCCCGCCGTCGACTCTTGGCCGACGAGGTAATCCATCATCTTGTTGACGTTCATGGTGGACACGTTCGCGTTTGGTACCAGTAGAATTTTCTTTTCGCCGAACTGCCTGGCGAGCTGGATCTTGACGTAGGCGTCGCCACCCAGCTTGTCCAAAGCCTGCGCCTCCTTCCGGGTGGACTCCGCCTCCGCCTGGGCTGCCGCGACCAACGCCTTCGCCTTGTTCGACTGGGTTTGATAGTAGCCGTCCGCCTCGTTGCGCACCCGGCCCGCCTCGCCAAGGGCATCCTCTTTTTTGCGGTTCCATTCCGCTCGTTTGGCCTGCAGCTCGCTCTGCTTTTGAACAATCATGTTCTTCTGCTGCTCGATCAGCGTTTGCACGTCCGCTTCCGCTTGCTTCTGAGCGTCGATCGCCGCCTGGTATTCCGGATCGAAGCGGTGCTGCTGCACCTGCAGCAGGTCCACGATGATTCCAAACGGCTCCAACTCCTTGGTGAGCTGTTGGCGCGCTTGGGCCGCTGTCTTGTTCTTGACAGTCACGTGGTAGTACTCCTCGCTGGTGATCTCGTTGAAGACATCGCGGATCACCGATCGCGCAACCGGCCGAACCACGCGTTCTTTGATCTCCGAAATCGTCTGCCCGACGGTGGAAACAATGAACGCTGCCTTGCGCGGATCCAATCGCCACATCACGTTGACGTCGAT
>Ga0126384_10000034_pt1 | contig 46520 bp, 42 predicted proteins | sample PanSoiMetPlot_36_FD_92543 | JGI IMG/M metagenome (GOLD analysis project Ga0126384, IMG submission 92543) | Tropical forest soil microbial communities from Panama - MetaG Plot_36 | ecosystem: Environmental > Terrestrial > Soil > Tropical forest > Bulk soil | place: Panama | collected 2016-02-17 | reverse complement strand
TCCGCCCGGCCCACGCGCTGGATCAGCAGCGGCTGCGCCTGACTCGAATCGGCAATCAGCGCCAGGCGCCAGATGCTGTCTGGCCGGTCGAAATCGTTGAAGTGGAAGTCGCTCACGTGGGCCCCGAAGAAGAATTCGTAGTACCCGTCGTAAGCGGCTCGTTCCTGATCGAGGTTGTTGAGAACCTGCTCCGGCGAACGCGACTGGAATGATGCCAGGCGCTGAACCCGCGCCTCCCGAAAAGCCCAGCTCTGGTACGTGGCGGCGCAAAAAATCCGGGTGTCGAGCTGATCGTAGGACTCCCCGCGGTCGCTGAATTTCGCGAGCGTAACGTCGTAGGCCGTCTCCGCGGCGTCGCTGCTGGCCTTGGGCCCTCGCTCTCCTACCGAGGGCGGGTGCATCACGCACCCGGCGGCGAAAAGGCCGAGCGCGAGTGGGATCTCCATCCACGTCCCGGCCCGAGGCATCAGAAAAAATCCTTGCGGGTGTACAGCGCGGAAAGCGGATAGCCCTTGCCCTCGACCGCCGCCCTGCCACCCTCGAGGCGATCCACCAAAGCGTAGGCGCGACTCACCTTGAAGCCATGCAGCTGGGCGCGCTCAATCGCTTTGAGCGTCGAGCCGCCGCTGGTGACCACGTCCTCGACGATCGCCACCGAAGCGCCTTCCTTGACGGCGTAGGCACCCTCGATCCACTGATCGGTGCCGTGGCCTTTGGGCTCCTTGCGAACGATGAAGGCGCCGATCGGCTGACCCGCCAAGTAGCTGGTCAGGCTCACCGCGGAGACCAGCGGGTCCGCTCCCAGGGTGAGGCCGCCGACGGCGCGCACTTCCGGGGTGTGCCGGCGGATCTCCGCGAACAGAAGGCGGCCGATCAGAAAGTGCCCCTCGGCAGTCAGGGCGGTGCGCTTGCAATCGATGTAGAAGTCTGACTCCTTGCCCGAGGTCAGCGTCACCTTTCGGTTCTCGAAAGAAAGTTCCTTGAGCAGCTCGAGCAGCCGAACGCGGTCGCGTTCCACGGACTCAGCGATCATCGTTTCCTTCCAGAAAGGCCACCAGCTCCGCCGAATACCGCAGCTGCGTCAAAAGCGCATCTTGCTGCTGTGGATCGAGCGAGGTGAAGGCCTCCGCCAGGAGGGAAAGATCTTGATTGATTTCGCCGAGCCGCAAGGTCGCCGAGGCGGCCAGCTCGTCGGCGTCGACCTCCTCGACCTCGCCGAGCGTCTCCGGCGCCAAGCTCCCGTCGGCGCTCAGGGCCTTGTCGATCATGTCCCGGCCGGGGGCGGTCAGCCGGCCGGTCTGATCCAGGCGGTCCCTGGCCTGCAGAAGCTGTTCCCGGGAGAAGCCCTCGGAGTGGATCGCCGCCGCCAGCGCCATCAACAGCGCGTCCTGGTCGGACAGGTCGGCGTGGATTCGCGCCAGCGCTTCTTTGCGCTGCAGAAATCGGAGGGCCGCGACCCGGCGAAAGCCACACACCACTTGAAACCGATGTTCGGCGGTGGGCCGAAGGTCGATTGGAAACAGTTGCCCCAGTCGGGCGAGGTCGGTGGCCAGCGCCGACAAGTCGCCGGTGGGCCGAAGCTGGAGGGTGGAGTCCTCGTCGATCAGATCGAGCGAGACTACCAGATCGATCGAGACGACCTCGGACGCCGGGCGGAGTTTCGGTTCAACTTCCATCGCCTCGGGCTTTCGTTCACCGCGCCTTCTTCTTGACCACTACCCTCCTGCGGGAGCCGGCGGCGACCATCGGCGGCAGCGGGGCACCGGAACGGGAATCGGGCGGCGGCGGGGGCGACGGCGGCTTGCCCTCGGAGCGGGCGCGTGAATTCGCGCCTGGACGCGCGGCCACGGGGACCGATCGAACGGTGCGCACCGGGGCGCGAGAGCCGCGCTCCGAGGCGGTGCGCTCGCCGCTGACCTCGCCCATGTCGATCCGGCCTTTGAAGCTGGCGCCGTCGACCAGGATCACCCGTGGAGAGCGAATGTCGCCCACCATCCGTCCCTCCTTGGTCAGCTCGATGCTTTCCTCGGCGTCCACGTTTCCCACCACCGCGCCGCTGATCACCGCGTTCTTGACGCTGACGTTGGCTTTGACAATTCCCGAGGGCTCGACGATCAACGTCTTGGTCAAAGCCAGCTCTCCTTCGAGCCGGCCCCGCACGGTGAGGTCCTCGTCTCCGGTGAGCTTGCCGTTGATCACGATCGATGGGCCGATCACCGTGTTGTCGCCGTTCGCGCTTACGGAAAGGTCCTTGGGGTTAGCCATGGCTCAGCGTTCCTTCATGTCCATATCGACATTGCCTTTGAAAGAGGCGCCATCGGCGATCAGAATCCGCGGCGCCTTGATGTCTCCAATCACCCGGCAGTCGGTCTTGAGCTCGACCTTATCGCTGGCGTTGATGTTGCCGGTCACCTTGCCGGAGACCTCGACGTTCTGGGTCTCGATGTCCGCCTCCACCACGCCGGAGCTTTCGACGTAGAGGCTCTCCTTGAGCGAAATCTTTCCCTTCACCGTTCCCTGCACCACCAGATCCTCGTCGCCGGAGATCTCCCCGTCGATGATGATGCTGGAGCCAATGACCGTGTTCGCCATAAGTGCGTCGTTTCCTGGTTAAATGTCGTCTGGAAGCTTCACATCCATCTGAATGGTGCCGTTGAAGACCGCGCCGTCTTCGATCACCACCCGGGGAGCCTTGATGTCTCCGGCCACCTTCGCCGACGAGCTGATCGACACCATCGAGGAGGCGTCGATGTTGCCGCTGGCCTCTCCGTTGATGGTCAACTCCTCGGCGCGGATTTCCGCTTCCACGTGGCCGGTGCGCTCGATGGTGAGGTGATTCTTGAGCGAGATCTGCCCCTCCACCCTGCCTTCGATCACCAGGTCCCCGCCTCCGGTGAGGTTTCCGCGAATCGTGATTCCCTTACCGATGATGCCCGTTTGCTCGCCTTGAGCCATGTGCGGTGGTGCCCCCAAGCTTTCTCAGCATCGGCGCATCAGCACCGAAGCGCGACGGTACGCTAGGAATGGTCGGAGATCCAGTGAGAGATTCGTCTCCAAACTTCTTCCTTGCCGATCTCATTGAGCGTCTCATGTAGCATTCCTGGATACTCCTGGTAATTCTTGTCCCGCGCGGCGACGGTGTCGAAAAAAGAGCGCGTCGCCGCGGTGGAGGCGATTGGATCTTTCTCTCCACAGACCACAAGCGTGGGCAGGGTGATCGAGCTGCCCATCTGGAGCGCCTCCTGTTGCGCCCTTGTCGACTGCGAGAACCACCCCGGGGTGAGGGTGCGGTTGTAGAGCGGATCCCGGGAAACCAGCGCCTGGGCCTTTGGGTCGCGGGTGAGCTGGTCGAAGCTGATTTCGTTCTTGAAGGGCAGCCAGGGGAGCACCTTTTCCACACACTTCGCGGCGAGCACCTTGGCGGGCGGCGGCGTCAGGGCGAGGCGCAAGTACGGCGAGGAGAGTATCAACCCCGCCCACTGCCTGGCGTCCCGCTGCGCCACATGGTGGATCGCGATCAGCCCGCCGTGGCTGTGGCCGAGAAGGAACCACTTCGGCGCGTCGGCTTGCTTTCGATCGGCTGGCGCCACGTGGTCCACGAAGAGCTGAAGGTCGTCGAGGTAGTCGGAGAAGCGCTTGACATGCCCCCGCCGGCCTTCGGACCGTCCGTGGCCGCGGTAGTCGAATCCGAACACCGCGATGTTGTCCGCCAGCAGCGCCTGGATGAACGGGGCGTATCGGCCGATGTGCTCGGCATATCCGTGCACCAGCATCACCCGGGCGCGCGGCTTGTCCGGCGCCTCCCATTGCCAAAACAGGCGCCGGCCGTCCTTGGACTGGAGAAAACCTTCCTGGTGTTCCGCCATGTGGGCGGCAGGCACCTTAGCGATCGGCGGTGTCGCGGGAAAGCATCTTGAGCTTGCGCTCCAGGTTCTGCGCTTGCCCGGGGCTCTCCTGCAGCTCTGGCGCCGCCTTAAGCGCATCCAGCGCCCGCCGGTAGACATCCCCCGCCTGCGCCTTCTTCGATGAGCTCCGGTAGGCGTCCCCGAGGTGCTCGAGGATCATCGGATCCGGATCCCTTTCCACCGCCCTCTCCAGCGCCCCGATCGCCTGCGGGTACTGGCCGCGGTGGAAGTAGACCCAGCCCAGAGAATCCATGAAGGCGCCGCTGTCCGGCTGCAGCTCGAGCGCGCGGCGGATCAGCTTCTCGGCGCGGTCCAGGTGCTTGCCGGATTCGGCGAGCGTGTAGCCGATGAAGTTCATCGCCGAGGCGTTGTCGGGATTGACCGCGAGCACCTGCTGCATCTGGGCGATCGCCTTGTCGGTCTCGCCCTGGCGCTGGTAGGCGCTGCCCAGCGCGAAAAGCAGGGTCTCGTCCTTGGGGGATTTTCGCAGCGCATCGGTGAGGATTTGAATCGCCAACTTCGAACGGCCGTGGCGCCCGTAGAGCCCGGCCAGCGATTCGAACAGCTCGGGGGCGGGCGTGGGCCCGGCTTTGCGGCGGATCGCATCGTTGAGCAGCGCCTCGGCCCGCTCCACCGCACCCGCCCGTTCCAGCGCCGTGGCGTACGCCGCGTACGCCTCCCAAAAATCTGGCTTGTCCTTGATCGCCGCCTGAAAAAGCTCCTCGGCCCGGGCGTGCTCTCCCGCCTGCGAAAGGCAGCTCGCCTGGTGAATCCGCGCTTCCTGGAACAAATCCGAGTCCGTGGGCAGCTCTGCAAACAGCGCCGCGGCCTTGAGGTAATGCCTCAGTCGCTCGTGCAACAGCCCGGCGTAAAAGCTGAGCCGCGGCTGGGCCGCGCTCTGCTCGCGCGCGTTGTCCAGAATCTGCAGCGCCTCCGCGACATTTCCATTCGCCAGGTAGGCGAAAGCCACCCGCACCGTGTACTCCGGCTCGCGGGAGAGGTAGAGCACCCGGTCGAAGTACGCCCGAGCCCGGGTGGCGGCGCCGGCTTTGAGCGCCACCGCGCCGATCGCCAGCAGCACGTCGCGATTCTCCGGATCGGTCTCCAAGGCTTTCTCGAACGCCTTCTCCGCCTCGCTGAGCCTTCCGCTGGACTGGTAGATCTGCGCCAGCCCAGTCCAGATCTCGAAGTCGTCGCTCTCCACTTGGGCGGCCTTCTTGAGCATCTGCTCGGCGCGCGCCAGGTCCCGCCGGTCCGCCAGCGCCAGCCCCAGGCGCTTGTAGCCGATCGGCCGATCCGGATTGGCCGCCACCTGCCGCTCGATCGTCTTCACCGCCTGGTCGGTCTCGTTGCGCTCCAGCTGAAGCTGCGCCAGCAACAGGTACGAATCCGGATCCTCCGGCCGCAGCTTGATCGCCTTGTTGAGGTGTTCGGCAGAGCTGGCGTACTTTTTCTGCTCCAGGAGAATCCGACCCATCAAGACGTGCGCCGGGGCGTAGCCGCTGGCGTGTTGAAGCAGCCGGGAAAGCTCCTGAAGCGCGCGGTCCGGCTCGGACACCGTGACGTACTCTTCAGCCAGCGAGGTGACCAGCGCCGGCTCTCCGTCGTCGGAGGCCAGCGCCAACCTCAGTTCCTGGATCGCCCGGCGGTGATCCCCCTCTTCGCTGGCGACCCGAGCGGCGAGGTAATGCGCGTAGGCGGCGGAGGACGGGTAATCCAGCAGGTCCTCCTTGGAGCTGCGCATCGCTTCCTGCATCGCCGGCACGTCCACCGCGGGCCGGTCCGAAGCCGCGGCGGCGGCGCCGGTCGCGAGCAGTCCGCGCACCACCCAAAATCCCAGTCCCATCCACAGCATTTAGCGTCTCGCACCCGCCAAAAGCTCCTCCAAGAGCGCCTCGGCCTTGGGACTGTCTCGTCCAACGTCGGCACTGGAGGTCCGAAAAGCCAGACCGGTGGCGTCCTGCAGCTCGGCGCTGAGACGGGAACAAATGGCGTCCGTGCCGTGGGAGTTGGACTCCGGCAATACCACCACGAAGATGCCGTCTCCCAGATGAGCGATGAAGTCCGGCGTTCGGATGCGCTCGCGAATCAGGATCGCGCACCGGCGGACTCGCTCCTTGTCGGCGACCCCGTCCGGCACCAGCACCGCCATGCTCAGCGGCCTGCGGTAGCGCTGGCTTCGCGAAAGCTCCAGGCCCAGTCGATGGAGCAAGCCAAACCGATCGAACAGACCGGTCTCCGGATCGCTTCCGGTCTTGCGCAAAAGCGCGGTGCTCCGCCTGAGCTCCTTTTGGGTGTTGCACAGCTGGATCGCCCGCTCCGCCCTGCCGAGCAGCTCCAACGCCTGGAACGGCTTGCTCATGTAGTCCACCGCGCCGAGATCCAGCGCGCGCACCTTGTCGGCCACCCCCTGGTGGGCGGAAAGCAAAATCACCGGGATGTCCGCGGTGTCCGACGAGGACTTCAGGGCCACCGCGGCGTCCAGCCCATCCAGCTTGGGCAAGAATACGTCCATCACGATCAGATCTGGATGAAGGCCCCGTGCCTTGGCCACGCCTTCCGCTCCGTCGCGCGCCACCTCGACCCGGTAGCGCGAGCGCAGGATTTCGCAGACCACCGCGGCCACCTCGGGCTCATCCTCCACCACCAGCACCCGGGGCAGCTCGCCCACCGTGGGCGGGATGGCGCTCAAGGGAAGTTTCGCTTCCGGATTCTTGGAGAGCGGCAGGGTGAAGGTCACCGCGCAGCCGCCGGCGGGAAGGTTCTCCGCCCAGATCTCCCCTCCGTGCAGCTCGATGAACTCCTTGCAGATGGTCAGACCCAAACCGACTCCCCCGGGTCCATGCCGATAGCGATCGAAGACGACGTGGAGCTGATCGTCCGGGATTCCCGGCCCGTCGTCCTGGACGATGACCCGAAGGGCCTCTCCGTCCGGCCTGGAGAGCCGTTGAGAGCGGATCATCACCGCGCCGGACTCCTTGGCGTGTTGGATGGCGTTGGTGATGAGATTTTGCAGCACCTGGCGCAGCTTCATCTCATCGCCCACCACCAGAAGGCTCTCGGGATTCTCCGGCCGCAGCGCGATGCCGCGCTCCGCGGCGAGGATCTCCAGCTCCTCGGTCGCCTCGGTGCACAACTCGGCGACATCCACCAGGCTGGGCTCGAGCGAAAACCGGGCCTGCTCTCCCTTGCCGCGCTCGAGCAGCGACTCCACCAGATCCAGGATCTTCTTCCCCTGGCGGACGATCGCCTCCAGCGAGCCCTTCTGTTGCGCGGAGGGCTCGCCGTCCAAAAGCAGGCGGCCATGCCCGAGCAACACTTGCAGCGGCGCGCGCAGATCGTGGCTCACCACGGCGATGATCTCGTCCTTGATCCGGTTGAGCTCCTTGAGCCGGCGATTGGCCTCGGTCAGCTCCCGGTAGCGGTCGACATAGGCCAGCTCGAGGTCCTCGCGCTTGCGCTTGAGGGCGGTGTGCAACCGGGCGTTGCGCACCGAGTTGGCCAGCGCCGCCGCCGCCGCGCGCGCGAACTCCTGATCCTCCCGGCCGAAGCTGCCATCCGTCCGGGAGAGGCGGAGAAAAAGGGCTCCGACCAGGTCCTCCTGACAGATCAGCGGCTGCACCAGAATGCTTCTGACGCCCAAGGGAGCGATGTGGGACCGGACTTCGGCCATCAGCGAATCGGTGAGCGCGTCCTCGACGTAGACGGCCTCGCGGGTCTCGAGCGCCTTGCGCAATTCCGGGTAGCGGGCGAGGTCCAGCTGCAGGGCCGGCGCGAGCGGACTTTCCATCGAGGCAACCACCTGGGCCTGCCGGGTGCTCGAGCCCTCCACCAACACCACCGAGCAGCGGTCGGTGGGGATCACCTTCGACACCTTGTGCAGCGCGATGTTGAGGATCTGCTCCAACTCCAAAGATCTGGTCGCGGCGTGGGTGATCTCCAGCAGCGCCTCCATCCTGAGCTGAGCCTTGACGTCGCGCTCGGCGAGCCGCTTGGCGCGCAGCGCCGCTTCGATGCGAAGCGTCAGCTCGTCATCGCTGTAGATCCGGTCGTCGAAATCGAAATCCAGCCGGCGCAGCGCCTCGGAGTCTCGACCCGTCAAGTCCGCCAGAACCGGAAGTTGCCGAAGGCCGGAGCTGGTTCGGATGGTTTGCAGCGCCTCCCGCTCCTGGATCCCTGCGCCGACCACCAAGATCGCCTCCGGCTGAAGCTGGGGGGCCAGCGACAACACCGCTTCGGCATTCCCCGCCGCCGCGCAGTAAAAGCCGCGGCTGGAGAGCTTTTCGAGCAGCAGCGAAGGCGAAGGTTGCTCGCCCACCACCAGGACCCGACCCCTCAGGGGCGTGGATGGCATCACGCGTTCGACCTCGTCGAGCCCGCCGTTTGCCCGAGGTGGGTGTGCCGACGACTGGCCGTGTAGGACATCCATCGAATTATGCCCGGAGCCGGAAAGGCAGACCAGCATCGGGTCCACCGCCACCCCATGGAGGCTAACGTGGGACAAAAGCTCCGTAATTTCGCGGCTATACTCGCGTTCACCGCCTCGCCATGCGACGTTCCTTGTGCCCCGGGTTCTGGGTTGTTGCGTTTTGTTTGTCCTCTTTGGCCATCGCCGAAGGGCCTCCATCCGCGGAAAAAGCGGTGCAGCCAATCGGGATCGACGACGGCGCGGAGAGTCCGGCCACCTGGAAGCTGGACATCACCGACCGGCGGACGTCACGGCTGACCGCCGGCTTCCAAGGTGCAACCGGCCTCCTGCACACCTCGAGCGCGGACCTCGGACGAAGCGGCGTGCTGCGGTTTTCCGCTACTGGAGAATATCTGCACGCCTCGGATTTCCCAGTTCGCACGGCGGTGGATACCCGAACTGCCGCGACTTTCTCGGCTTCCTGGGTTCCGATCCGGTTTATCGAGATTTACGCGGCTTACAATGCAAACTCCAATGCGAACAGCAATTCCAATCCGGTCCGGATTCAATCCATCGGGGACGGTGACGCCGGGCTCAAGCTAGCGACCCACCTCGCGTCGGGCTTGTACTCGGGCATCGAGGGTCGGGCGCTTTTCTTCGCGAAGTCCGGCGGCGAAGCGGCGCGCACCGCGGGCTGGGGGCTGTCGCCGCGCTTTTTGCTGACCTACGACGCCCGGGAACAGAATCCGCAGGTTCCGTTGCGCTTTCACCTGAACGTAGGCTTCCTCTGGGACACCACGCGAGCGCTGCAGCCCTCGCGCTCGCTCGGGCCGGTCGAGCAGTTCGCGCTCAGCGCCAACAACTTCAACCGGCTCTGGGGAAGTGCTGGAATGGAGATCCCATTGCCAGTCCTGATCCCCTTCGGCGAGTACGGGGTCATCTACCCTATCACCGGGGGTGCAGGGTTGACGGATCCGGCGGGCAATCCGGTGCCGCTTTCGGCGGCGATGCCCCAGGTCGCGACGATCGGGCTCAAGGTGACCGCGATCGAGGACGTCACGCTGATTGCCGCGGTCGATCTGCGGGTTCGTTCCGCGGTGGCGATCGGCATCCCGACGCCCGCACCCTACGATTTCTTCTTCGGCGTCTCGCTCAACGTGGATCCCTTTCGAGCCCGCACCGAGATTGTGCCGATCGTGAAGGAAGTGGCGGTGCGCCCACCGAGTCCGGCGGCGGTCACCGGACAGATCGCCGGAACCATCACCGATTCGACGACCCACGCGGCCGTCTCTGGTGCGCTGATCTCATTCGGACCCGCGGACCTACCGCCAGTCGCCTCGGCGAGCGGATCCGGCAAGTTCTTGAGCTATGAGCTTCCGTCGGGGGCAATCCGGGTGAGCGTCACCAAGCCCGGGTACGAGTCGCTCGAGCGCGAGGTGGAGATCCAGGCCGGTCGCACCGTGGAGATCCCCCTCGAGTTGAAGCTCGCGATCAAGCCTACCCGGCTGAGAGTCTCGGTGACGTCCGCCAACCGGGGCGTCGCCGGAACGGTGAGCATTCGCGGACCGGTGGAGCATGAAATCACCGTCGATGCCGCAAGGGAGTCGGTGGAGGTGGAGGTGAAGGCCGGAGTCTACGTGGTCAACGTTTCGTCCTTGGGCTACCTGGCGCAGACTCGCTCCATCGAGGTGGATGAAGGCGCTGAGCTTCCGTTGAGCTTCGATCTGGTTCCCGAGCCCAAGGATCGCCTGGTCAGTATCAAGGACAAGAAGATCGAAACCCTTCAGCGGATTCACTTCACCCCGACCAAGGCGACCCTGCTACCCGACAGCTACGCGCTGCTCCACCAGGTGGTGGACCTGATCGTCAAGTCAGAGATCAAGCGGATCCGGATCGTCGGGCACACCGACAGCTCCGGGAACAAGAAAAAGAACTTCAAGCTGTCGCTGGCCCGGGCCGCGTCGGTGGCGGACTTTTTGGAAAAGCAGGGCATCGACAAGAATCGGATCGAAACCGCGGGATACGGAGACAGCCGGCCGGTGGTGCCGAACGTCACCGCCCGCAATCGAGAGATCAATCGGCGGGTGGAGATTCTGATCCTCGACTAGCCGGCAGCGCCGCTGCGAGCAGCGCCTCGAGATTGCCCGCGGGCCCCTCGATCGGCGAGTCGATGGAGCCCAAGACCGTCAGCCCCTGCTCGGCCACGAACTTCGCGATGCCCTCGATGGCCTCAGCCCGAACCAGTGGGTCTTTGACCACGCCGCCCTTGCCCACCTTTTCGCGCCCCACCTCGAATTGCGGCTTGACCAGGGCAACCGCGATGCCGCCCCTCTTGAGACGGCGAAGCGCTGGGGGGATCACCTGGCGCAGCGAGATGAAGCTGACGTCGAAGGTCACCACGTCCACGGGTTCAGGCAGCTCGGCCTCGGTCAAAAACCGCGCGTTAACTCGCTCTCGAACCACCACCCGCGGATCGGTGCGAAGCGCGTGGTGCAGCTGCCCGTAGCCGACGTCGATGGCGTAGACCTTGGCGGCGCCGCGGCGAAGAAGGCAGTCGGTGAAGCCTCCAGTGCTCGCTCCGATGTCCGCGCAGACTTTGCCTTCCACGGAGATCTGGAACTGTTCCAGCGCGCGTTGAAGCTTGACGCCCCCGCGCGAAACGTAGGGATGAAGCTGTCCCTTGATCCGAATCTCCGCGTCCCTGTCGATCAGCGAAGCCGGTTTTTCGGCGCGTCGCTCGCCAATCAAAATTCGGCCCGCCAGGATCAGCGCCTGCGCGCGCGAGCGAGACTCGGCCAACCCGCGCTCCACCATCAGCGTGTCCAACCGCTGCTTGGCGCTCTTGGAGGACACCTAGAGCAAGGCCTCGGCGGCGAAGCGGATTCCGTCCGGATCCAGTCCCAGCTCGCTGCGCTGGGCCCGGGCCTCGCCGTGGCGCACGAAATGGTCCGGCAAGCCAAGGCAGCGCACCCGGATGGATCGGCGCTCCTCGGCGAAGAATTCCAAAATTGCTTCGCCCAGGCCTCCGCGCACGGTGCCCTCTTCCACCACCACCATCCGCCCCGGCTTTGCGGCCTCGCGCAGCGCCTCGGCATCGAGCGGAACCGCGAACCGGGCGTCGAGGACGTTCCACCTTTTGCCTTCCGCCGCGCTCAACGCCGCCAGGGCCAGGGGCCCGTAGGCGACGATGCTCAGCTCCGGATCCTGGGCTCTCTTCATCCAGCGCGCGCCCAAGATCAGCCCGCCGCCGGGCGCGAGATCTTTGGGAAGCACCGGCAAGGTCGCCCGGGGAAGGCGGATCGCCGCCGGGGCATCCCGCTTCAGGGCGGTGGCGAGCATCGGACCCAAGTCCTCCCCGGCCACCGGGGCCATCAGGGCGATGTTGGGAATGGCTCGAAGCAAGGCGATGTCGTACGCACCTTGATGGGTAGCTCCATCGGCTCCCACCAGGCCGGCCCGGTCCACGGCGAAGATCACCGGAAGCCTGGGCAGGCACACATCGTGGATCACCTGATCGATGGCCCGCTGCAAGAACGTGGAATAGATGCAGCACACCGGCCGAAGGCCGCCGCTCGCCAGCCCGGCGCTGAAGGTGACCGCGTGTTGCTCGGCGATGCCGACATCGAAGACCCGGTCCGGAAACCGCGCCTTGACCTTGGTCAGCGCCGAGCCCTCGAGCATCGCCGGCGTCACCGCCACCACGCGCGGGTCCTCCGCGATGCGCGCCTCGAGCACCGCGGCAAACGCCTCGCTGAAGGTGACGCTGCCGCCGCGTGAGCGAACCAGCTTCCCGTCGCGCAACTCGTAGGGTCCCATGGCGTGCCCGCGGGTATTGGAGTCGGCCTCGGCTTCCGCGAATCCCCGGCCCTTTTGGGTGAGGGCGTGCACCACGATCGGCTTGTGCGAGAGCTTCGCGTCGCGCAGGGCAGAGAGCAGTTGGGGCAGGTCATGTCCGTTCACCGGGCCCAGGTAGGCGAAGCCCAGGCTCTCGAACAGATTCCGCGCGCTCAGCCCGCGCAGCGCGGTCGACACCGCGCCCACATTCACCGAAATCGACATTTCGTTGTCGTTGAGCACCACCACCAACGGGTAGCGAGAAGCCCCCGCGTTGTTGAGTCCCTCGAAGGTGAGCCCTCCGGTGAGCGAGCCATCGCCGATCACCGCCACCACCGCGCCGTCGTCTCCGCGCTGCCGCTTCGCCCAGAGAATTCCCAGCGCCGCGGAAACGGCGGTGCAAGCGTGGCCGGCGCCGAAGGTGTCGTGCTTGCTTTCGGAAGGATCCAAAAATGGCGCGATCCCCTGCGACTGCCGCAACGTTGGCATTCGCGCCCGGCGGCCGGTCAGCAGCTTGTGTGCGTAGGCCTGGTGGCCGACGTCGAACACCAACGCGTCGTGCGGGGACTTGAACACCCGGTGCAAAGCGACGATCAGCTCGACCGCGCCGAGCGATGCGCCCAGGTGTCCGCCCACCTTGCCGCAGAGGGCGATGATCTCCCCGCGCAGTCGATCGCACAGCTCGGGGAGGTCCTCTTCCGGCAAGGCACGAAGCTCGCGAGGGTCGTCGATCTCCGCGAGGAGCTTGCTCACTGGGGGCGCTCCAGTGCGTAGCGCGCCAGCGCCCGCAGCGGCCCGGGCGAGGGCTCCAGCTTGGCGACGACCTCGGTCGCCTGGCGAACCTTCTCCTCCGCCATGGCGCGGGATTTCTCCAATCCCACCACCGCCGGGAAGGTAAAGCGATTCGCCGCCGCATCGGCTCCGGTGGGCTTTCCCATGCGCTCGGGATCTCCGGTCACGTCCAGCAGGTCATCGGCGATCTGGAACGCCAGGCCCACCGCTGCGCCATAAACGTCCGCCGCCTCGAGCGAGTCGCTGGGCGCCCCCACCGCGATGACGCCCATCCGGCAGGCGGCCCGAATCAGAGCGCCCGTCTTGAGCCGGTGCAGCCGAAGCAGATACTCCAGCTTCGCGGGCCTGTCCTGGGCGATGTCCAGAACCTGACCGGCGATCATTCCACCCGCTCCGGCCCCAAAGGCCAACTCCCGGCACAACCGGGCCCGCCCCGCCTCTGGTCCGCGCGCGAGCACTCCAAAGGCCTCGGTGAGCAGCGCGTCCCCGGCCAAAATCGCCATCGCCTCCCCGAACACTTTGTGGCTGGTGGGCCGGCCGCGGCGCAGATCGTCGTCGTCCATGGCGGGAAGATCGTCGTGGATCAGCGAATAGGTGTGGATCATCTCCACCGCACACGCCGCGTCCTCGGCGATCTCGCCTTCCGCGAGGCCGCGCCGCGAACTGGCGTCGGCGAAGGCCAAGCACAGGATCGGTCGCAGCCTCTTGCCGCCCGCCAACAGCGAATAGCGCATCGCCTCTCGAAGGCGAGGCGGCACCGAGTCGCCCGGCATCGCCATCCGAGCTTCCAGAATCGACTCCACCCTCTGCTTCTGGGCGATCAGGAATGGCTCCAGCGCAAAGCCGCTCGCCGGGCTCAACTCAATGCTCCGCCGCGCCTTGGCGCGGAATGAGCTCGCGGATCCGGGCGATCAGGGTGGGCAGCTCGACCGGCTTGGTGAAGTAGTCCGCGGCGCCAGCCTCGCGCCCTCGCTTCACATCCGCCGCCGAGCTGCGCGCCGAGATGAAGATCACCGGAATGTCTTTGAAGTCCTCGTTCTTTCGCACCGCCCGGCAAAGCTCGAAGCCGTCGATCCAGGACATATTGACGTCCAACAGGATGACGTCGGGGCGATCCACGTGGAGCGTCGAGATCAGCCGCAGCCCGTTCGCCGCCTGGGAGACCTCGAAGTTTTCCATCTGCAGCGCGAGCGCCAAAAGCTCTCGTGTCTCGCGGTCGTCGTCCACGATGATCACTTTGGGCTTTCTCGGCTCCACCGCGTCCGCCGCCTCAGAAGGGAATGTCATCGTCTTCCGACTCCCCTGGAGCGTTCGGGGCGGACGGCCCGGAAGGCCGGCCAGCCGGGGGCTTTTGCAGAGGGACCACCCTCTCCTCTCCCCCCTCGACCAAGAGCTGCTCGATTCGCTTTTCGGCGGCGTTGAGGAGCTGCTCGCCACGGCGGACCAATCGAATTCCCTCTTCGAAGGCGCGCAGCGACTCCTCCAAGGGAAGATCACCGCCCTCCAACTTCTTCACCACTTCCTCGAGGCGCGTCACCACCTCCCCGTACTTCTCGGGAAGTGGGGCGCCGGAATTCGATGCCTCTGACAAAGTTGCGAACCTCTTGGACCTACCGGCGAAATCTATGGGACAGACGGCTCAATGGCCAGTCGCACCTGTCGTCGAGCCGCCCCGGGGGTGGACTGCGGACACCCGGGCGTCAATCTCCTCACATTCGGAAAGGCGGTCGCAGGCCGCCCCCGCCACCTTGATCTCGATTTCTTCGCCTACCTCCACGTCGCTCGCGCGGCGCACCACCGATCGGTCCGATTTCTTGAGCGTCAGCGAGTAACCTCGCGCCAGGACGCGAAGCGGGCTGAGCGCCTCGAGTTGCGCCTCCAGCTTCTGGAAGCGCGACCGCTCGGCGGCCCTTCGACGGTGAACCTGATCGGAAAGGCGCTTTTCGAGAGCGGAAAGTCTCTGGCGCGTTCGCGCCAGCTGGTGGCGCGGGTTGAGCCGCTCGAGCCGCTCCTCGAGCTGCTGCAGCCCCAGCCGGCATTCCCGAACCGAACGCCGCATCACCCTCGACATTCGCTCGGTGTCGTCGGACAGCCGCATCTGGTGGCGCCCCAATATTCGGCGCGGGTCGGCAAGCCTCACCGACGCCCGGTGGAGCCGCGTCCGGCCGGCGAGAATCTGGCGTTCCACCGCCTTGCTGAGGCGACGCTCGGTGGCTTTGAGCGCGAGCTCGAGGTCCGCGAGCACCGGCGCCAACTTCTCCGCGGCCGCGCTCGGCGTCGGCGCGCGAAAGTCGGCGACGAAGTCGGCGATGGTGAAGTCCACCTCATGGCCGATCGCCGAGACCACCGGCTTGGCACAGGTGGCGATCGCCCGGGCGACGGCCTCCTCGTTGAAGGTCCACAGGTCCTCGACCGATCCTCCACCTCGGGTGACCACAATCACGTCGACATTGGTGCGGGCGAGGCAGCGAATGGCGCGCACCACCTCCTGAGCCGACCCATCTCCCTGGACGCGCGCGTCGCAGACCAAAACCGAGAGCTTGGGATGGCGGCGATGCAGCACCCGCAAGAAGTCCCGCAGCGCAGCGCCGCTGACGCTGGTGACCACCCCGATCCGCCGAGGCAAAAACGGAATCGGGCGCGGCGGGCGCTTGCGGTTGTCCCCTAGAAGCCCTTCTTTGGCCAGCCGCTCCTTGAGCTGCTCGAAAGCCAACGCCAGCGCCCCCTGCCCCGCCGGCTCGATGCGCTGAACCACCAGGCTGTAGCGCCCCCGCGGTTCGTAGACGTCGATGCTGCCTTCCACCAGGATGGAGAGGCCGTCGCGCAGCTCGAACTTCATTCGCTGCGCGACCGAGGACCAGACCTTGACCTCGATGCAGGCGTCCTGGTCTTTGAGGTTGAAGTAGAGGTGCCCGCTGGGATTTCTGCCGCGAAACCCCGAGACCTCGCCTTGGACCCATACCCTCGGATACTCGTACTCGAGCAGATCCTTGATCCGCCGGGTCAGCTCGCCGACGGTGAGCACCACGCGGGCGGCGGCCGCTCGGCGCTCGGCGGTTTGCGCCTCCGCAGCCGCGGGCCGCGGCGGAGGCGTCGCGGCCGGCGCGGGAATGTCGGGCGCCATCGTCGGCTGAGTGTTCGCTAGCGGGGCCTTGGCAGTCGCCGGCTCAGGCGCGTCCTTCGGCTTCGAGTATCCGAAGAGGTTGTGCTGAACCGGGCCGGGTGAATCCTTGCTCATTGCGAATGCTTATAGACTATCCGGCGGCTTCTCCGAAAACGAAGGCGAAGACAATCGGGCCGAAGAGAACCAGAAATACGGTTGGGAAGATGCACCCGATCAGCGGAAGGAGCATCTTGACGGGTGCCTGGTTGGCCAGTTTCTCCGCGCGTTGGCTGCGCTCGAGTCGAAGCTGGGCGGACTGAATCCGAAGCACCTTTCCCAGGCTGGTGCCCATTCGGTCCGCGAGGATCAGCGCGGTCAGAAACGTGGTCAGCGGCGGCAAGTCGACCCTTTGGATCAAGGCCTTGAGCCCATCCTCGCGCGTTTTCCCCAGCTTGAGCTGCTTGAGCACCAGGCTCAGCTCGTCCTTGAGCGGTCCGGGCTTTCCCTTCTCCACGACCTTGGCCAACGCTCCGGTGAAGTCCAGTCCCGCTTCCACCGCCAGCGTCAACAGATCCAGGTGGTACGGCAGCGCGCGGGTAATTCGAAGCTGCCGCCGCTTCACCTGGTCCATCAACCAATGCAGCGGGTACCAGGCGCCGATTGCCAGCGCCGGCAGCGCGTAGGCGAGATTCACCCGCAGGCTGCGGCACACGGTCCACCCGATCAGCAGTCCGAGCAGGGCGCCGGCTTCCTGCAAAAGCACGATGTCGTTGGGCGCCAAGTCCCTGGGTTCGCCGGCTTTGGCAAGCTGGGTCTGAAGCAGCTCTTCATAGCGCGGGACCAGGAGGCGGCGATTGAAGGCCTGCAGCCGCAGCAGCACCTGCGAACCGAGCTTTTGCAGCGGGCGCGGATCGCCTTTGGCGGCGGCGAGCTTGGGCAAAAGCGCCCCGGCGCCGATCCAAGCCAACAGTCCCACGCTGGCGGCGGCCAGGAAGGTCGCAAGTGCCAGCGCTCCCTTAGACATCGACGTTGACGATTCGGCGGATCAGCAAGTAACCCAAAGCTTCCATCACCAGCACTAAGGCGACCAGCACGTAGCCGAAGAAGTGATGGAGCATCGGCTGGATCAGGTCCGGCCGGATGAAGTTGAGCACCAGGCCCAAGAGAAGGGGCATCGCCGAGACCATCCAGCCCTGCAGTCTGCCCTGCGAGGTGATCGAGTCGATCTTCCCCTCGAGGCGGAACCGTTCGCGCGCCGTCGCCGAAAGGGTCTCGAACATTTCCGCCATGTTTCCTCCGAGTTGCCGGGCGATGTTGGTGGCCACCACCACCAGATCCAGGTCTTCGGATCCGACGCGGGCGCCCATATTCACCAGCGCCTCGTCCAGCGGCACCCCCAACCTCAGCTCTTTGATCAGCAGCCCAAACTCCTGCGAGAGCGGTGCAGGCATCTCGCGGGCGAGCTGTTCCACCGCTTGAGGGAACGTCAGACCCGCGCGAAACGCGTTCGCCAGCGATTGAAGCCCATCGACCAGCTGTACGTTGAACTTTCGCACCCGGCGCTTGCGCGAGTGGCGCACCGCCAGCCGCGGAAGAAAAAAGCCCGCCACCACGCCGATCACCCCCGCCAGCGGATTGAAAATCAGCAGGGCGATCCCCAGCAGCACCATCGAAGAGACATTGAGCAGCAGCAGTTGGCGAGGCTCGACGAACAGGAACATGCCATCGAGCTCGCGGATCGACTTGGCCAGGTACCGTTCCTGATACTGCCGATAGGCCTTCGACAGAACCCGAAAAGATACCAGGCTGAAGAAGAAAACCGCTCCCGAGACGAAAGCCAACGCGAGAAGCTTCACCGCTCCCTCCCGCCGGCGATGGCCGTCTTCTCCGCGGTTCCGCGGATGATTTGGATGGTCTGCTGACGTCTTTCCTGGAGCGTCTTGGCGCGTTCCCCGGAAAGCAGCGTCTGAATCGTGGCGTGGCCGCGATTCTCGACCGGATCCACGTCTTCGTCGCTGCGCAGGGTGAGGGTAAGCGAGCCGAGATCCGAGGCCAACGCGAGGATTTCCGCCTCCTCCGGCAGAACCAGCAGCGAGACGTTGTTGTATTCGCGCTGGGCCTCCGACGCGGTGTTCAGCGCGCTGGTCCCGCTCACTTTCCCGGTGGCGAGCACAATCACGTTCTGCAGCAGCGTCACCACCACCGGCTGGTTCGAGTGCGGATCTCGGAAGGTGGCGAGGACGTCCACGTGATCGTTCGGCCGAACCCAGCCTCCCACGGCGGCGCGCTTGGAAGCGTCAATGGTGATGGCGCGGCCTTTCCGCTGAATTTTCGCGGCCAACCGATCGCTGCCCTGAGTCGTCTCGAATTGGGTCCAGAGGAAGGGATCTCCCTGTTGGACCGGAACCAGCAGCCGTTGGTTCTCGATCAGCGAGATCAGATCCGGCTTCACCACCGAGGTGGTAGCGAATTGCTCGGGGATGGAGCGCTCCATCATCATCTCCACCGTTACCGCGGTGCCCTCCGGCAAGTCGCGGGAGGCCACCACCACCGGAACCAAGTTCCATCCTTGGCGGACGTCCGCCTCCTTCCTTTTCAACCCCCAGTAGGCGATCGCCCCGGCAAGAAGAGCCAAGCCAAGAGCGGCGAGGATAGGAATCTTCTCCTTGGGCACGCGCGGCGTGGGGAAACGCAATTTCATGGCAGCGGGCTTCCCAAAACGGCGAAAAGCGAATCGAAGTAGATCTGAAGTGCAGAGAGAAAGAGCGAGACGACGTTGGTTTGGCCGCGGGGCCCCGGGATGAACCGGACGGTGCAGCCCAAGACCAAGCCCACCACCAATACCCAGCTCAAGGCCGAGTATTCGAGCAGCGCCTGACCACGCTGAGCTCTGTTACGGGCCACCAGGTTCATCAACTTGTCGCTCCAATCGAATTTTCGGTGTGGACGCCGAGGGCTCTGGGATTCGAGCGGTAGCGTTGTGCCCATATCCGGTCGTCTCCATGGTGTGGGAGGTTGCCGGCAGCTCAATCCTTGCAAGATGCAGAACCGGCACGTCGGGGCTGATCCAGAAGCGCTGGACAAGCGTTCGCCGGTAGAACAGCTCGACGGGCGTGGCCGAGACGGTGCCAGCCGCGGTCAAGAGCCGAACTTGGCCGCCTCGACGGACCGTCAGCTTGTCCTCTGCCCCGCCCGGAAAAAGCGGGCGAGGGGCAGAATGACCGTTCTGCCAGCCGCCTTCGATTTCGGCGGCGCTCGTGCCCGAGAGCACCCGTTCGATGGCGGATGGCTCCAGTTCCTGCGGCCGGTCGAAGCCAAACGCGACGATCAACCGGCTCACGCCTCCGGGGACAAGTCCGGCATCCCTCACTGCCAGCATTCGAAACCGCAGCAGCGGATTGGCCAGCTTGGCTTCGGCTCCAAATTCCATTTCGAGCCAGACGGCGGAACGGCCTTGAGCGTCCAGTTCCTCGCCGACCACCGCCATCCGCCAATGTCCCTCCCGGCCAGCTCCGCCCTGGATCCGGTACGAAACCCAATCGCCCACCCGCGCCTCGCGCAGCGGGGCTTCGAGGCGCTCGAGGCCGGGTGGCAGCAAGCGACCTTTCGGCGGGTGCGGCCCAGACCCAACCACCAGCACGATCCACGCCACCGCCAGGCCACTCACCGAGGTTCTCCTTCAGGCGAGGCGCTTGCGGCGATGAGTGTCTGGAAGACACCGAACAGCTGGCCCTCGATATCGTCGCCCACGGCCACCGGCGGGCGCTCGAAGCGCAGCGCGCGCAGCACCGAAAAGCCGACCGTCGTCCTGCCCTGAGCGCGCAGGATCACCGCCCGCTGGATGGCGTCGACCGTCGAGAAGGCGGAGACAATCAGTGCCTGCTCGAAGTCGCCGTCGACAAACGTGAGCTGTCCCTCGGCGATCCAGCTCCGATAGAAATACTCGGCCACTGTCTCCACTGAGTCGGAGGTGACGAAGTACGCCATCCGCTGCGGCGCGCCGTCGGCCAACATCCCCTCGCCAACCTCGGTGAGAATCGTTCCCGGGTAGTCGGGCAGCTGCAGGGCCGAAGAGAGCAGCACGCAGCACAGCAGCGCCAACGATGAAGCGATCATCCGCAATCCACTTTCGGGGCTTCATCGCCGTCCGATGTGTCGAGGTCGGACGCTGGGTCATCTGCCTGGGCGCGTTTGCACCCCATGAAAAACGGACCGCGCGCCTGGAAGAGGCGAACGTAGAGAGAGTCCTGATAGCTCGCCTGATCTCTGAACGGAGCGGTGTCAAAGCAGGCCGGTCGATCGTGATCCAGATTCCGCCCGCGAGCGAGGTTGTTGAGTCCGCCTTTCGCAGCCCCCGGATAGTTTTGCAGGTAGTCGCACTCCCGCGACTCGTTGGCTCGGCGTGGCCCATAGTTCAGCGACACCAGATAGGTGGCCGTCGGATCTGGAACCGCCCTTCCGAGGAATCCCGCGATCGTGGAAAGACCCGGCACCCCGTGCAGCGCATCGCCCAAGCCGAAGAAGGTCATCCGAGAGATCTGCTTGTGGAAGGCGCTGGGAAGCCCCGCCTGGCCCGTCGGGCTCCGTCGAGCATTGCCGAAGACGTCCTCGCCCTCACCCAGATGCCAGTCGGCCGCCATCAAGGTGTACTTGGCGCGCAGCGGCACCCGGCCCAAAGCTGCTCCTCCGAAGAAATCCCGGCGAAACCACCCTCCCTGTCCTCGTTGGAAAAAACGCTGAGGCAGCAGCTGATTCTTCAGCTCGAGCGATGCCTGCGACTCGACAACGCCGTGGGGATTGAACCCAAACGCCTCCAGCATCGACGCGGTTGGGCCCTGCAACGCGCCAAAAACGGAGGTGGCAAATTGCCCCGGCTCGGAGCTGGCCTCGGGGGAAGAGCCTGTCCAGGTCGCCGTCTGCCCAACCGCGCTCAGGCCCAGGTTCTCGCAGCCAGCGACGAAGCCGCCGGGCCAGCCGTCGCCGCGGGAATACCGATCCCGAACTGCGTTCTGAACCTGCGCGGCCGCCCGAGAAAATATCTCGTCGTGTCGACCGGTGACGTAGTCGGTCAGCGGCTGAGCAGCCATCTCCCAGGCGACGGCGCGGCTCATCTCCTGAACCCGCAGCCGAGCTCGCACCAGCTCCAAGAAGTAGAGCGCGTAGAAGAGCAGCACCACGAAGAGGGGCAAGACGATCGCGAGCTCGACGATCGCCGCGCCGCGCGACTTAGTGCGCGATGTACTTCTCGAGCCTGCGGGCGACGGCCGGAGGCAGACCGTCCAAAAGCCCTTGCACGCCTGCGAGGTCTCGACGCCCCTGGTAAACGGCGGCCAATCGCGCCCGCCAATAGGGATTGAAGAAGTTGGGCTGCTCGGTCCAGTTGCCCGGGCGGTGGTAGTAAACTTGCGCTCTTGAGATCGCGTTGAGTCCGCTGGCCCACCCCAAGAGATGAAATGGGGTGTGAGACGCGTCGAGGGAAATCTCGGCGCCAGGAAATGCTCGCAGCGCGAGTCGACCTTCTGCATTGAGCAAGGCGGGGGCGATGTTGGCGGCGCCGGTGTCGTCGCGGGCTGGATTGCGCAGCTGCGCGGGGCTCTTGGTAAACGCAACCCAGGTGGAGGGTTGGTTGAATTCTTGCCTTCGGTCCACGGCCTCTCCGATTGCCGGCGTTCCTCGGATTGGACACCTGTCCGCGTATTGTCCCGGTTCGAAATGGATGAAGGGGACGATTCCACCCCAGGGGTGATTTCCGTCTTCGATCGGGCGAACATTCGCGGCGAAGACTGCAATGTCCATTCCCGGTAGGCAGAAGCCGCGCACTACGCAGATGCCGGTCTTGTGCAGGCCGATGGCGGCCTCCTCGCCTGATGGATCCACATGGCCGCGGCCGCTCGGCCATCCCGGATACGAGACCCGCCAGTGGATTCCGCCGGACCCGCCGCGGCGCTCGTAAGAGTTCAACGCCCAGACGCTCGGCTTGAGCATGTATCGAAACGGCAGAGAGGGATCGCCGCCCCGCCCCATCCGAGGATCGCCCCAACATCGCTCGTAATTGGAGTCCGCATTGCAGGCGAAGGGATTCTCGAACGGTCCGAACGTCGCCGGGCCGACCCCCATCGAGTAGACATCATCCGCCCCGAGATTGTCCCCCTGGGCCATCATCCCCACGGGCGCATCCGGCGGATCCCTCCAGTGCCTGATCAAGTTCCCTCCGTCCCAGTCCTCGAACCCTTTGGCCATCGAATGGGTGAGTAGCCGCGTCTGACCCCACTTCGGCGCAATCTCGTCGAGCAATCCGCGCAGGCCACTTAAGAAGTCAGCCGCGGGCAACACCTCGCCGAGTTTGCGCGAGGTCGTGAAGTGGCTGCACCGGCCATCGTTCGGGTCGCAAGCGACGCGGGTCGCATTGGCGATGCCGCCCATCACGCGTTTGGCACGCGACTCTTTGCTCGTTTCACGGATTTCGCGCGGATCGATGGCCGCGAACGGATTTCTGGGAGCGAGCGGGCTGCCACCGGCTTCGCGAAAGTGAGCGCGATCGAAAAGGCACGCGCTGACCGCGCCCGACAAAGTTCTGGCCGAGCTCATCCCCAGGTTGGCGTCATTTCGCTTCACGATCTCATCGGCCGTGCTGACCACCTGGCTGAGCGCATTCAGCATCACCGTCTCGGAAGCGAAAGCCAGCGCCTGGTTCAACTGGCGATGAGTTGGAATGATCACCCTGCCAATCGCGAAGTCGGGGTTGAGGCTCCGAAGAAAGCGCTGATACGAAGTCAGCATCGCGCGCACGGCAGCGAGCATCCGATCGAGAACGGTGAGCACCGGGCCCAGGTACGGGACGCGCTCGAGAATCGGACACGCAACGCTCCAGAACAGGCTGCGATTGCCAGCGCAGTGATCCAGGCTCTTGAACATGCCATACAGGTCGGTGAGGAAAGCCTCGCTGAAGTAGATGAATGACAAGTACGACTGCCAGGTCATCGCGGAGACGTAGTGCGAGACCTGCGCTCGATTTGCCATCGCGTAGAAGTTGAAGGCCCGAGCTTCCATGACTGCCATTGAGTAGGCCGCCGCGTCCGCGGTGTTTTGGAGCCGAATTCTTTCGTTGACGCCGTGGCCGACGTGCAGAACGGTCAACACGCAGAGCGCGGTCACGAGCATCAGAAGACACGCCAGCACGAGCGATTGGCCCGCCTGAGCGCGAGCTTTTCGAGGACACGCCCGAGTCATCATTCGTCACCCGCCGAGCCGGTATGCATGAGCCATTTCCGGTAGAAGTTGGACTGCATGGACAGCGAATAGGTTGCGGTCACGGGAAGGAAGAATCGCCTCGCTGCGAGCCCCGGAAGCCTGAGTTGCCCATTTGCGAGTTTCCAGAGCACCGCCATCTCGGAGCCCGTCGCAGTCGGGTAGCCCTCCCGATGCGCGATGCCCGGCGCGCCACCGTTGGGAACGAGCCGAGACTGGTGCAGCGCTCCGGTCACAGGCAACGCCGCATTGGTCGCGTACCAAGAAACGAAAATTAGCCAGTTCGCCAACGGGACTCTTAGCTCGTACCAGTACCGCACGCGCACACGGAGAACCCCGGCGCGGCGAGTCACTGATTGTTCGACGCGATCGAAATCGATCTCCTCCAACGCCCGAGAACTGCCGCTCTCTCGCGCTACCGCGTCGAAGTTGGCGACCGTGGGATGAAGGGTATCGACTCGGATCAATCCCGTGAGCGGCGCGCCATTGACTTCGCTCGGAGCCTCCCCGCCCCACGCCAGCTGGCGAAAACTCCGATCCATCGATTCCTGATGAACCAAGCTTTCGCCGAGATTTGGCAAGTCTTCAGTCCGACCGTGGGTGGGCAGCGATGCGAGCAGGGCGGCAGTGCGCATCCGCTCGTTGTTTCCGCTCCAGACGATGCCCGCCCGCGCTGCGCAAAAGGCGCTGTATTCGGTCATCAGCTTGGCGTGCGCGAGCAGCGTGAGCTGGACGACGCACAGAACGAGCGCAATCAAAACCGGCAGCACGAAAGCCGTCTCGAGCGCAATCCCGCCAGTTTGCGAATCGCATCGCACGGCACGCGATTCTCCGCGGAATGACTACTCCAAAAAATCGGTCAACAGGCCCGCCTCGGCTACTGCCCTATTCGCCGCCCGTCGTCGTATGCAGAATCGTGCCCCAGAGGCCCACGATGGTTCCGGTCTGCGCGTCTAGGAAAGTGACCGCGGCCATAGGCCAGAACGTCCCGCCAAATTGTACCGTCCAGGTGTCGCCTCCGTCGGTGGTATGCAAAATCGCTCCGTGGAAACCCACCGCCCAGCCCCTGTTGGCGTCCACGAAGGAGAGCCCCAAGAGATTAAGGGTTCCTGTCTGTTGACGCGTCCAGGTAACGCCTCCATCCGAGGTACGCAGAATGATTCCCCGAGAGTCTCGATCCCCGCCGACGGCCCAGCCGTTGTTGACGTCAACAAAGGTCACTGCCTGGAGAAAATCGCCGTTCATGCCGCCGGGCTGGGACGTCCAGGTGTCGCCGCCGTCGGTGGTGTGCAGAATGTCGCCGCGGCTCACAACCCAGCCCGTGCTGGCGTCCACGAATGAGACGCCGGTGCCGCTGTGGCCCTGATTCGTCCAGGTGTCACCACCATCGGTTGTGTGCAAAATGGTTCCTCCGACCGCCCAGCCTGTGTTGGCGTCCACAAAGAAGACCGAGAAGAGATCATTGCTCGTCCCGCTGGACTGAGGCGTCCAAGTGGCCCCTCCATCCAGGGTGCGTAGAATGGTTCCGCTGCCACCGACTGTGGTTCCGATGTTCGCGTCAACGAACCAGACCCCGAAGAGCCCTGCGGTAGTCCCGCTGTCCTGTGGCACCCAACTCGACCCGCCGTCCGTGGTGCGCAGAATCACTTGCTCTGGAAATCCGCCCACCGCCCAGCCCGTGTTGGAGTCGACAAACGACACCGCGGAAAAGAAGTTTGTCGTTCCGCTGGATGCCGATTCCCAGTTTTCCCCGCCGTCGCGCGTGTGCAGAAGGATTCCGAACCCACCGACGGCTGCCGCCGTATTGGCATCCATCACCGAGATGCCAATCAGCACCTCGGTTGTCCCACTGTCCTCCAGCCTCCAGGTTTCTCCACCATCCGTACTGTGTAGAATGGCTCCCGATTCGCTGACGGCCCACGCGGTCTGACTGTCGATGAGAGAGACGCCGCGGAGAATCGCCGGGGCGGATTGCCGGATCCAGGTTTCCCCCCCATCCGTGGTGCGCAGAATGGCGGTGCCGACGGCGATGCCGGTGTTGGCATCCGCGAATGAAACTCCGTTGAGGAGCGGAGTCGTTATGTCGGACTGGGGCGTCCATGTCTCGCCTGCGTCCGTGGTGCGGAGAATGATTCCCCTGCTGCCAAATGGAGGGCCGCCCACCGCAGTGCCGGTGTTGGCATCCGCGAAGGAGACCGCGTTCAGTGGAGTGGTTGTCCCGCTGGACTGGAGGGTCCAGGTCTCGCCTCCATCGGTGGTCCGCAGAATGGTTCCCGAATCGCCGACCGCAGTCCCAATTTGGGCGTCCACAAATGAGACTCCGAAGATGTCCTCGGTGACTCCGCTGGACTGGAGGGTCCAGGTCTCGCCTCCGTCAGTGGTCCGCAGAATGGTTCCCGAATCGCCGACCGCAGTCCCAATTTGGGTGTCCACGAATGCCACACCGTAAAGGGTCTGGGTGGTCCCGCTGGATTGTCGGGTCCAAGTCTCTCCACCGTCCGAGCTGCGCAGAATGGTTCCGAACCAGCCGACCGCGACGGTGTTGCGAGCGTCCAAGATGGCAACACCGGTGAGGATGTTCCCCACAGGTTTTGGATTTTGAAAGAACCAGCCTGTTTCTGCGAATGATGCACGTGATGCCACTCCGGCCAGACCCAGGGCGACGATCGACAAACTAAGAGCGGGTTTCATGATGATCCCTCCCGTTGAACATCCACTCAGAGTGACACCGCCGCCTGCGAGCAGTTGCTGGCTTGCCATCCCTCCCTGCCGATGCTGCCCGTCGATCTGGGATGGGTACTAGCCAGCTGTTTTGGGTGCGGCCTCGGAGACCAGGAAGCAGGCGGCAACGTGGCCGGGACCGACTTGGTAGAGCGGCGGCGTCTCCTGGCGGCAGCGATCAAAGGCGTAGGGACAGCGCGGATGAAACGCACAACCCGCGGGTGGGTTTATCGGTGATGGGACCTCGCCTCCCAGGACGATTCGCTGCCGACGGTGCGCCGGATCCGCGACCGGAATCGCAGACAGCAAAGCCTGGGTGTATGGATGCTTCGGCGCGCGGTAGAGCTGCTTCGCATCCGCCAGCTCAACAATCTTTCCGAGGTACATCACCGCCACTCGGTTCGAGACGTACTCCACGATTCGTAAGTCGTGAGCGATGAACAGGTAGCTCAGATGCAGCTCGCGCTGCAGGTCCACGAGCAGGTTCACGATTTGCGCCTGGATCGACACGTCGAGCGCGCTGATCGGCTCGTCCGCGACGATCAACTCCGGGTTCACCGCCAAGCTGCGAGCGATGCCGATCCGCTGGCGCTGGCCTCCGGAAAACTCGTGCGGGTATCGCTTCTCCGAATCGCGGGGCAGACCCATTTTGTCCAGCAAGGCGAGCACTCGCCCCCGCAGCTCAAACCCCGAGGCGAGCCGGTGAATGACCAAGGCCTCGCCGATGATCTGCCCCACCGTCATCCGAGGATTCAACGAGGCGTACGGGTCCTGAAAGATGATCTGCATCCGGCGTCGAATCGGGCGCAGCTGGCGCTGAGAGAGTCGAGTCAGGTCTTGACGATCGAAGCGGATCGTCCCGGCGGTCGGCGGGATGAGCTTCAAAATCGCGCGCCCGAGCGTGCTCTTGCCGCAGCCGCTCTCGCCAACCAGGCCCAGAGTTTCTCCGCGCCCAATGTCGAGGTCGACCTGGTCCACTGCCTTGACGGTCCCGCGCAATCTGCCCCAGACACCGGATTGGACCGGGAAGTGGACCGCGAGATCCCGCACCTGCAGCAACGGCTCACTCATGGCGGGGGCACCGGGTTGTGACAAGCCGCCCATTGCCCAGGTCGCTTGAGCTCGAGCGGCGGGTCGACGCTCACGCAGATATCGATCGCGCGCGAGCAGCGATCTCGAAACCGGCATCCAGTGGGAAGGCTGCGCAGGCTCGGGACCGCGCCGGGGATCGCGTCCAACCGTCCATTCCCGTGCTCCCCGGCTTCAAGCGATGGGATCGATTCGAGCAATCCCAGCGTGTAGGGATGCACAGGTGCGGCGAACAGCTTGTCCACCGGGGCCTTCTCGACGATCCGCCCCGCGTACATCACCAGCACCCGATCGCACGTCTCGGCCACCACGCCCATGTCATGGGTTATCAGCATCACCGCCATGTTTCGTTCAGCCTGAAGGCGCCGGATCAGCTCGAGGATTCCTGCCTGCACGGTGACGTCCAGTGCGGTGGTGGGCTCATCGGCGATCAGCAGCTCAGGATTGCAGGCGAGCGCGATCGCGATCATCACCCGCTGACGCATTCCTCCGGACATCTGGTGCGGATACGCGTTGACCCGCTCCTCGGGCGCCGGGATACCAACTTGCCTCAACAACTCGATCGAGCGCAGTCGCGCCTCGCGGCGGCCGGCGCGCTGATGCACTCGGATCGCCTCGGCGACCTGATTTCCGGCGGTGAAGACCGGGTTCAGCGCGGTCATCGGGTCCTGGAAGATCATCGAGATCTTGCCTCCGCGAATGCGCTGCATCTGTCTCTCGGACAGCGAGAGAAGATCCGTTCCCTGAAAGAGCACTTTGCCCGAGGCGATACGCCCCGGCGGCTCTTGAATCAGCCGCATGATTGAGAGCGCGGTCACGCTCTTGCCGGATCCGGACTCGCCGACCACCCCCAGGGTCGATCCCGGCTCGATCTCGAAGGAAACGTCGTCGACCGCCGCCACCGGTCCCTCTTCGAGCAAGAACTCGGTTCGCAGCCTTCGGACTTCCAACAGAGATTGCACAGTCGGGGTCAGTTTACCTCGACCTCGAATCCGCCGTTCCCTGAGGTTCGATCCAGATGCGGCGCAAGTCGTACCACCCGGTGTACGGTCGAATTCCGCGGACTCGCTTCTTGACCGCATCCAGGGTCGGGCGCACCGAAACGAAGTTGTAGACCTGGTCGTGGTAGAGCAAGCGATGAATCGCCCGGTTCACTTCGATCCGCCGTCCCTCGTCGAAGGTTTGGCGGCTCTCCACCAGCAAACGGTCCACTTCAGGATTTGAATAGGAGACGAAGTTCGAGGCCTGAGTCTGACTGGAGTGGAACACGGTGTAGATGTCCGCTTCGAAGTCGGAGTTTACCCACAGCAGAAACACGGCGTCGAATTGATGCTTGAGCACCCGTTCGGTGAGCAGGGGAAATTCCACCTTCTCCACGTCCATGTCGATCCCGAGCTTGCGGTACTCGCTCTGCAGCAGGTTGGCGATCTTTCCCATCCGCACCGAATGAGCGCTGATCAAAAGCGTGAAGTGGAACGGCAATCCATCCTTGTCGAGGATCCCGTCGCCGTTGGTGTCCGCCCATCCCGCCTGGCTCAGCAGGCGCGCGGCGGCCTCCGGGTTGAAGTCGTGCCGGTTCACGTCCGGATCGCAGTAGGCCGACTCGAGGTAGAAGGGGCAGGTGGTCGGTATCTCCAATCCAAGATCGATGTTCTGCCGCACCCGCTCGTAGGGAAATAGCATCGCCAGCGCGGTGCGGACCCGCCGGTCCCGGAAGAATGGGCGCAGCTCATTCCAGCCGATCCAGCTGTAGTTGTTGGCTAGCGAATAAATCCGGTTGTAGTCGCGGAAAGCCCACTCGTTATGAGCCTCAATTCTTTCGAGCGAGCGCCACACCACCGGTTGGATCGAAGTCATCAGGTCGAATTCGCCCTTCTCGAAAAGTTGGTTGGCCAAGGTCTGATCCTTGACAAAGCGCAGAATCACCTTGTTCAGGTACGCACCATTTCCCCAGTACTGATCGTTGTTGGCGAAAGTGATCTCTCGGTTCGGCTCCCAGTGCTCGAAGCGGAACGGACCGGTTCCAATCGGCTCCTTGTTGAGCGGCAAGGTGCTGAAATCGCCCTGGAGCGATTGCCACGGCACCATCGGCAGCTCGGTCGCGAAACTGCGAAAGCCCAAGTAGTTGGGCTTTTTCCAGCGCAGCATCACCGTGTACTCGGTCGGCGCTTCGTAGCTAGCGAGATCCGCGAGAAAGCTTTTCAAGAGCGTGCTGGGGTTCTTCGGATCCAGCACCGCGTCCAAGACCGCCTTCACATCCTTCGAGGTGAACGGCTCTCCGTTGTGAAAGCGAACGCCCTTGCGGAGGCGCAACACCTGGATGGCGCGGTCCTCGCTTTCTTCATAGCTCTCCGCCAGCAGCGGCAGCAGCTTGTATGGAGGTCTCTCGCGATCGATGTCGAAGAGGGTTTCGTACACCGGGCCGAGCAAGTAATGGACCGTGGCGTCGATCCCGTAGCGGTCGTCGAGAAGGTTGAGTCCAACCGGTTCGGAGCCGACCCGGATGGTGAAGGTTCCGCCATGCACCGGACGGCCGCTGTTCACCTCGGGGGGAAGCTTCCCCCTCAGCCACTCGCGCCCCGGAGCGGTGACCTCTTGCGACCCAGGCGGCTTCTGTCCCGCGCTAGCCTCGGGATATTTCGATTCGGTCAGGCACCCTTGGCATCCGCCCAGTCCGATCGCCGCGACCAAGACGAGCAGCGAAGATTGGGCAGAGAGCCGGCGCAAGCGTTCCCCCACGTTTCCTCAACGTGTGAGCGGTATCACGAACCCGCTGCGCCGCACACTAAATCGTAATGCACACACTACCTCACAGCGCGGAGCCTAGTACCTGGCCATTCTCGTCGAGCTCGATCACCTTCGCACCTTCTGGAGGCGCGAGCTTGAAGAGCGAAGGCTCCAGGTCGACATTGACCCCCGCCTCGCTGTAACGAAGCTCAAGAACCGCGGAGGCGCTCGCGGCGAAGAGGGTGATTTTATGAGGAAAGTCGATCGCGCCTTTGGGCTGAAAGTCCTCGAAGAGCAGGTCGTAACTGACCGGGCCTCGGACCTCGCTCTTGAGCACCCGGTGATCCGACTGCCGGACCCACAGCTTTTGAGTGCGCTGCGCGGCTGAGAGGGTCACCAGCACCACCTGCCCGTCGTCCAGCATCTGCCCGGAGTCATCCTCGGCCGGGCCCCGAGGCGCCGATCCCAAGAGAATGCTCACCAGCTCGGGACCGGGTAAAACCACCGGCAGCAATCGAGAAATATTCTCGGGGCTTGCCGGGCCGTGAAAATACTTGCGCTGATCGTTCTGCAACAGCGCAAACGTCTGTCCATTCGACACCAGAATCGCCTCCGGCTGTCCAAAAAAACCCAGTACCTCGAAGCGCAGGAAGGCGGGGCGTGCCGCAGCAACGAATACCTGCGGCGACCCCCTCGAAGCTGCCGCCTGCACCCGCAAGCGCCCCTCACCCTTGACGGAAAGGACCTGTCCCTCGACTTTGGACGTGAGGTCGAGTACTTCCTTGGGGTCAATGGCGGCACCAAGTCGGCCCGTCTCAACGCGCTTGGGGCATCCCAGGAAAACGATCGAGAGGAAGATAAACCAAAGCAAGCTGTTGAACACCGATCCTGGCCTGTAGAAACGGGCGCCATCGAGGCGATTTAGTTGCGATTTCCATTCTCGACGTATCAACAACTGGACCTATATGAGCTTTGAGGAACTCCTTCACTATTTCAGACTTGGCGGCATCACCATGGCCGTCATTCTCGCTTGCTCGGTGCTGGCGCTGGCCGTGGCGATCGAGAGGGTAATTGCGCTTTGGGGAGTCAGTGATTCCGCGCGGGCGCTCGGGCAGACGATTGCGAAGCACCTACTGCGGGGAGACCTCGGGGCCGGGCGAACCGCGGCCGAGCGATCCGGTGCGATCGCCGCGGACATCTACTTGGCTGGCTTCGATCGACTCGACCGATTGCCGGACGTGGGGCCGTCCCTGGATGCGGCGGTGGAGCGAGAGCGAGCGCAGGTCGGTCTCCGGCTGCGCAAGAATTTGTGGATCCTCGGCACCATCGGGGCGACGACTCCGTTCATCGGTTTGTTCGGCACCGTCGCCGGGATCATGCGCTCGTTCAAGGATCTCGGAATCGACGTCGAATCCGGCGGCAGCGGAAACACCGCGGCGGTGATGAGCGGAATTTCCGAGGCGCTGATCACCACCGCGGGCGGCATCTTGGTCGCGGTGGAAGCGGTGATCCTCTACAACTACTTTCAGACGCGGATCGCTCGGCTGGGCGTGGAGCTGCGGCTGCTGAGTGAGGAGTTCGTCGAGTTGCTGCGCGAGCGGCGCTCGCCGATCAGCAGCCCGCCGCCTCGGGTAGAGCGGCCGCCGCCTGCGGCCACCCAGCCAGGACCGCTGGTGGAAGCCGAGGCCAAGGGAAGCTAACCGATGGCGATCGGAAGAATCCCCGGCGGAGCGGAAGAGGGAACGGAGGAGGTCTTCTCCGAAATCAACATCACGCCGCTTACCGACATCTTCCTGGTGCTGCTGATCATCTTCATGGTCACCAGCACGGTGATCGTCAATCAGACGCCTGGGGGCGGTGGAGCCAAAGCGGGCCTCAAGGTAAATCTACCCAAGGGCGGCGCCTCCGACGTCAGGCCGAGCGAAGCCGATCTTTCGGTTGCCGTGCTGGCAGACGGGCGGATCGTCCTCGCCGGTGCGGTCGTCACCGAAGACGAGTTGAAGCGAGCCTTGGATCTGGCCAGGGAGAAAAATCCGCAGACGATGGTGATCGTCCAGGCGGACGAGGGCGTCACCCACGGCAAAGTGGTTCAAGTGATGGAGATGGCGAAGAGCGCAGGACTTGCACAACTCGCGATCGGGGTTCGCGAGGGCCCCAAGTAGCTTACACCGCGCCGAATCCGTTTTCCGGAAGCTCCATCGGCGAGGCATCTTTGAGGAGCGCGGCCTTGGACGCGCCGGGGATACCCGAGAGCACGTTGCGCGCATACCACAGAGCCGAGGCGCGCTTGCCCAGGTAGAAGTCGCGGTCCGGATGATCCGCGGCAAGTCCCTTCGCCGCCTTTTCCGAGAGCAGCGCCGCGTCCAACAACAGCCAGCCGACCGCCAGCTGCGACATCACCGTCAGGAAGCGGTTGGCGTTGAGCGGAATCAGGGCGAGCTGGTCGGATTGCGACCACTCCAGCAAACCCATCGCGAGCTGCAGGACAGCCTCCTGAGCCGCGCCGAGAATTTCGATCTCCGCGGCATAGATCGGGTCCTGTCGGTGCGCCTCGAGGAATGCTCCGATGTCGCCCATGAATTGCTGGAAGTGGGCTCCCCCCGCCTGCCCCAGCTTCCGCCCGACCAGGTCCATCGCTTGGATGTGGTTGGTGCCCTCGTAGATGGAGAAGATCTTCGAGTCGCGGCAGTACTGTTCCACCGGGTGATCCTTGAGATATCCGGCCCCGCCGTAAATTTGGATTGCCTGGCCGCAGATCCGAAACGCCTCGTCGGACGCGTAGCTCTTTACCAGCGGGGTCAGCAGCTCCACCTGACCGCGATGGTAGGCGGCCTTTTCATCGTCGCTGCCCGCCAGCTGCGTCGCCAGGTCCAGGTGGTTGGCGAGCTTCACAATCAGCATCCGCGTGCCTTCCACGGTGGCCTTGCAATCGAGCAACATCCGGCGCACGTCGGGATGGTCGATGATCGGGACCCGAGGCTTCGTCGGATCCTTCCAATAGCGGTAGTTCGAACCCTGCTTGCGCTCGCGGGCGTACTCCAGCGCATTGAGGTAGGCGGTGGAGGCGACCGCCAACCCTTGAAGACCGACGGCAATTCGAGCGCCGTTCATCATCCGAAACATCTGGCTCATGCCCGCGTTCTCGACTCCTCCGACGAGCTCGCCCACGCAGGTTCCATTGTCCCCGAAATTGAGCACGCAGGTGGCCGAGCCGTTGATCCCCATCTTGTGCTCGATCGACGCCACCTGAACATCGTTCGACTCACCGGAGCCGCCGTCCGGACCAACCCGACGCTTGGGCACGATGAACAGCGACAGCCCCTTGGTGCCCGGCGGCGCACCCGCGACCCGAGCCAGAACCAGATGAATGATGTTCTCCGCCAGATCATGATCTCCGCCCGAGATGAAGATCTTGGTCCCGCGGATGCGATAGGTCCCGTCGGCATTCTTCACCGCTTCGGTCTTCGCGGCGCCCACGTCCGAACCGGCGTGCGGCTCGGTCAAGCACATGGTACCGCCCCAGGTCCCGGTGAACATCTTCTTCGCGAATCGGCGAGCCTGATCCGGAGTGCCACAGTTGGCGATCAAGGCCGCAGCTCCCGACGCCAGACCCGGGTACATGTTGAAGGCCGCGTTCGCGCCGGAGAGCATCTCCTCGACGAGGACGTGAATCATGCGGGGGGCGCCTTGGCCTCCGTGCTCCACGCTCTCGGAGACGGAGGGGTACCCAGCTTCGTAAAGCTGGCTCCAGGCGCTCTTGAAACCCGTCGGCGTATAGACTTGGCCGTTTTCCAACCGACAGCCTGTCCGATCTCCCGAGGAATTCAGCGGGCCGAGCACCTCTTTCGCAAACCGATACGTCTCCTCCAGAACCGCTTTCGCCTCGTCCACTCCCCACGCCGTGAACGGCTCGCGGCCGACCAGCTCGCCAAAGCGAAACTGCTCGAACAGCACGAACGACATTTCCCGAAGATCCGCCTTGTACCAGTTGATCTGCGAAGCCATGTTGACTCCTCTGTGATCAGTTTGCGGCCGACTGACTCTAGAGTCAACACAACTTAACGCTGCGCGTCGCTCCGGCACAACCCACGATTTTTAGTGCCGTTTTTTCAGTGCCGGCTTCGACTTTTGCACCGGTCGCGCCTTTCGAGCCGCTTCCTCGTTGGGCGCCTCGATCATCGGATGATGTGGCGCGTGCGGCAGCTCGTCGGAGACGGGCGGCGGCGGATGGATCAGGCTCTGGCGGGGCACGTTGACGATGATCGGAGTCTGGCCGGCGCGCTGCCGATTCTCGTCTTCGAGCGAGTAGAACACCTGGACTTGGGAGTGGCCCTTGAGCACCAGCTCACCTTTCTGGTTCTCGGCCCAAAGCTCAATCTCAGCGAAGTATCGACCGCTCTCACCGAACCGATCCGTGACTCGACCCTTGCAGACCACCGTATCGCCCGGCCAGATCATCTTGATGAAGCGAACGCTGTAGCGTCGAAGCTGCGCCCCTCGTGCCCAGTCGGAAACCAGCTGCGCCAAGAATCCCATTACCAGCATGCCGGGCGCGTACACCGAAGGGAGCCCCACCTGGCGCGCGTAGACATCGTCGACGTGGACCGGATTGAAGTCGCCCGACGCGCCGGCGTAGCGCACCAGCTGCACCCGATCCACGGGCGCCTTCGCCAAAGCCGGAAGCTCATCGCCCACGTGGATCGACTCGAAGTACAGCTTCCGGGCCGGCATCAGAGGTGCTCCTTGGCCGCGCGGACTACCAGGGTTCGACGCGCCTTGAAGACCAGGTTGCCTTCCTCGTCGCGACCTTCGTCCTCGATGATCGCGACATCCATTCGCCCCGCGGGTCCGGCTCGCTCAAGCACATCCACCACTTTCGTGGAGACGTAAATCCGGTCTCCCGCGAGAATTGGCCGCTCGTATTCGAAGGCTTGTTCAGCGTGGAGCAAGCTCTTGATCCCCACCCCGAGCAGCTCGCGCAGATCGGCGGCAGAATGAAATGACGCGGGGAACGTCGGGGGGGCGACGATCGTCGGGTATCCGGACGCTCGCGCGTAATCCTCATCGTAGTAGACAGGGTTGTAGTCGCCCAGGGCTTCGGCGAAGCGCCGGATCGATCCCCTTTCGACTTCGTTCAGCGTGGGCGGCGACGCCCGCCCGATCGCGTTCCTGTCCAGCATGCGTACCTCTTACCTGCCGGCCGGCAACTCCAGTACCGTGAGCAGCCCCGGCTCGGCTGCCGCGACGCGCGGCGCGGCATTGACTACCAAATTGGCGGTGGCCCGATCGCCAGCAACCCCGCCCCGGACTTCCAACTCTATCCTCGGATCCGAGTCGATCAGGATTCGGTCGCCGGGATCCTCGGCGCCGACCGCGATGGTGAGCTCCAACCTCACCCGCTCCTGTCCTTCGTTCAGCCCGACCGCGGTCTGGGAAATCCCGGCCACCCTCCCCTTGTGCACCGGAAAGGCCGCTCCCGGTATGTCTTCCTCCGCGAATACCGCGTCGATCTCTTCATCGTATTGATCGCAATCAATTCCCAAGCCGAGCGCGCACAACGCGGCGGATTCGGTCAAACCGACGTGACCGATCTGATCCTTTTCCACCAGCTCGTCGAATTCCTTCTCCGTCAGTCCGGCGCCGACCTTGCGCTGAAGCGCCTCGCGCCGGGTCCGAGCGTCCACCACGCGCGTCGCCGTAAATCGCCGAACCGGCCCACACGCTTGCCCGGCGGTCACCGCCAAGCGATCCAGGACGAAACCCGGATTCACTCCCGTCCCGAGCACCGAAACTCCAGCCTTTTCCGCAGCCTGGTCGAGTTCCGCCGCGAGCTTCGGATACTTTAGGTACGGAAACGCCAGCTCCTCGCAGGTGGATACGACCGACGCGCGGGCGTTGACGACCGCGAGCAGTTGCTCAAGCACGTCGGGAAATCGCGAACCGGTTGCATGCAGGACGACGCCGCCTCGAGCGCGGCCGAAAGCGCCTGCCAAATCCCGGCTCACTTCCAGTTGAATGGTGGGATCCCCCAGCAGTTGGCCGAGATCCTGGCCGATTAAGGCTGGGTTGGCATCGACCGCACCCACCAGCTTCAATTCAGAAGATGCCTGCGCCGCCTTGGCAATTTCGCGGCCGATGAATCCAAGGCCCATCACCACGACCGGGATTTGCCCTTCGCGGGTCTTTCCCATTTGTGAGGGTTTCTCCAAAAACTCGGGCAAATCAACTAGTTATGAACTTGACAGGCGCGCGGACAATAGACGACATGGTAGGACCAATCAAGAATATCCTTTGCGCCCTCACCGACGTTTCACTGCCAATCTCTGGAAATCCTTGACGGATTTGGTGGACTGCAGGTCCACGAGGTGGGGAATTTCAGTCAGGTGGTGCGCTTCCGCTCCGCCTTCACTCTGTGCCAGTCTTCAAGTTCGCCAGCGTTGTTTCCTGGGGAGGTTCCGAAAATGGATCGGATTCTGCTGGTCGATGACGATGTGCTGATTCTCCAGGCCTTATCGCGCATTCTCGAGGCCGAGGGTTATGAGGTAATCGCGCACGACGATCCGCTCGCCGCCACAAACGAGAAAAATTACGTCGCGGTGATCACGGATTTCATGATGCCCGGGATGAACGGAATCGAGCTGTTGAGCGCGATCCGCAAATCGAATCCCCAGGCAGTGCGCGTGCTTCTGACGGCGGCGGGCGATTTCAAGATCGCTTCGGAAGCGGTGAACCGCGGAGAAGTGTACCGGTTGTTGGGAAAGCCGTGGGCGGTGCCGGATCTGACGTCCTGCGTGCGGCAGGCGGTGGAGCACTACCACCTGGTCGAGGAAAACGCCCGTCTCTCCCAGGAGTTGGCCGGAAAGAACGAAGAGCTGACGCGAATCAACCGGAACCTTGAACGGATCGTGGTCGAACGCACCAACGGCCTGCTCGAGGGGATGATCTCCGCGCTCGACTATCGCGACACCGAGACGCAGTGGCATTCGCGCCGAGTGTCGCTGTATTCGCGCAGAATCGCGCAGGAAATTGGGCTCACCGGAAACGAGCTCGACGTGGTCGAACAAGGCGCGCTGCTGCACGACATCGGCAAGATCGGCGTCCGCGATTCAATTCTGCTCAAGCCCGGACCTTTGACCGCCGAGGAGTGGTCGGAAATGAGGCAGCACCCGGAGTTTGGCTATCGAATGCTCGCCAAGATGCCGTATTTGCACGAGGCCTCATTGGTGGTGCTTCAGCATCAGGAGCGCTACGACGGCCATGGGTATCCGCAGGGGCTCAAGGGCAAGCAGATCGTCATCGGCGCACGAGTGTTCGCGATCGCCGACACCATGGATGCGATCACTTCGGACCGGCCGTACCGCAAAGGCCGGGCGCAATCCGTGGCGAACGAGGAAATCAAGCGCTGCTGCGGATCCCAATTCGACCCCGATCTGGTCGATGCATTCGTGCAAATCCCCGACGCGGATTGGATTGAAATTCGCAGAACGGTGGAAGGCCTGGAAGCAGATGAAGTCAAGAAGTGGGGCGCGCCGCCGCCGCGCGCGTCACCTCGCCCGGTCAGCTATCGGATTCCCGAATCCGGCATGGCCAAGCTAGCGTCCGGCAAACACTGACTCTCGAAACGCGTGCAGCGGCGGGGCGAATTTGGCAGTTGCTGCCTGTGCCAAGCTCTTCGGTTTTCGTTGGCCTGGTCTCCGACACCCACGGCCGCTTCGATCCAAAGCTGGATTCGCTACTGGCCGGAGCGGACCTGATTCTCCACGCGGGGGACATCTGCGGGGGCGAGGTGCTGCAGCAGCTTGCGAAGCTCGCGCCGGTGCGCGCTATCCACGGCAACTGCGACGTGCCGCCGCTGAGCCAAGACTTGCCCGCGTGGAGGCTCGAGCAGATTGGCGGATCCCGCGTTCTCGTCGTCCATGATCTGGGGAAACCGAGCAGGCCTCGTCCCCCAGTTCGGGTATTGATCGAGCAGCTGCGGCCCGGCGTGGTGGTGAGCGGCCACAGCCACCAATGGCTGCTAGAAGCCAGGGAAGGCACACTGTTCGTCAATCCGGGAAGCGCTGGACCGAAGCGCTTCAAGCTGGTTCGAAGCGCGGCCAAGTTGTTCTTCTCTGGCGAGACCATCGAAGCGCGCGTCTACGCGCTCGAGGCCGAAGCGCCGATTCAGATCGCTGGAATGCAATTTCGGAGGACCGCGGCGGGCCGATTTACCGGCTCCGCGGGTCGCCCCCTTTACAGATCCGATCCAATCGCCACAATGGGCGGCGTCCGGTTGGGGAGGAAGGCCCGCACTGCTGGAGCCGGCAAGAGGATGGCAAGCAGGAACCGCTAGCGCCGAGGCGCGTCCGGCGTTCGAGCCCCTCACTCCCTTTCACCAACGGCTGATCGCTGAGCACCTCGCGCTCGGTTACCGCGCCGGCACCGATCGACTGACCGCGGCGCTGTCCGGATCCAAGCTCGATCTCAATCCTCATCAGGTGGAAGCCGCCGCTTTCGCGCTGGAGTCGCTCCGGCGCGGTGGGTGCCTCCTCGCGGATGAAGTCGGGCTGGGCAAGACGATCGAGGCCGGCCTGGTATTGAGCCAGCTCGCGTCCGAAGGAAAACGGCGCGCCCTGATCATCTGCCCCGCCTCCCTGCGCGTTCAATGGCACCGGGAACTGGCGGACAAATTCGGTCTCGACAGCACCCTGGTGGACGGCGCGAGCGCGGCGAATTTTGCCAACCCGTTTGATCAGCCGGGACCGGTGATCTGCTCCTACCAGTTCGCTGCGAGCCGCGCCGAGTGGCTGACTCGGATCTGTTGGAACGCGGTGGTGCTCGACGAGGCCCATCACTTGCGCAACGCGCATCGCGCCTCGCACAAGACTGGTCGGGCCATCAAGCGGGCTCTTCGGGATTGCCCCAAGATCCTGCTCACCGCCACGCCGATGCAAAACAACCTGCTCGAGATCTTCGGGCTGGTCTCTTTGCTGGATGAACGACTTCTTGGACCGGAAGACGCCTTCCGCTCTCGCTACGAAGCCGGGGCCAAGGACGCTGAAACGTTTGGCGAGTTGAAGGATCGGATCTCCGAGGTCGCTTTCCGAACGCTGCGCCGGCAGGTCCAAGAGTACATCCGCTTCACCCAACGCCGCAGCCTGGTTGAGGACTTCACCTGGTCGGAAGAGGAAGAGAAGCTCTATCGCCAAGTCTCCAATTACCTTCGGCGCAAGGACACCGCGGGGATTCCGCCGGATCGCCGCACTCTGCTCACGCTCACGTATCGCAAGCTGTTGGCATCCTCGAGCTATGCAATCGCTCCCACGTTGAGGCAGCTCGCGGCGCGGCTCAAGAGCCAGCTCGAAGGCAGTGAATTGGCACCGTTCGACGATTGGGGGCTGTCCCTTGAAGAGGCGCAACACCACTGGGACGATTCAGAAGAGTGGCGGGACGCGGACCCACGCCAGCAGAAGCTGTCCGATTTGGGCGAGGAAATTCGCGAGCTGGAGCGATGCGCGGAGCTGGCGGAGCGAATCCAGGTCAATGCCAAGGGCGAAGCCCTGAAGCGTGCCTTGGATCGGATCTTCACCGTGGCCCGGGCTCACCGGTGGCCGGAGAAGGCGGTGGTGTTCACCGAGTCGCGCCGAACGTTGGACTATCTTCACCGGCTGCTGCGGGAGCACGGCTACGGCGGAGCCATTTCTCTCCTCTCCGGCGGCACCGGCGGCGCGTCCGAGCGCAATGCGGTGGTGGAGGGCTTTCGAGACCGGACCAAGATCCTGCTGTCGACCGAAGCTGGAGCGGAGGGGCTCAACCTCCAATTCTGCAACCTGGTGGTGAACTACGACCTGCCCTGGAACCCTCAGAGAATCGAGCAGCGGATCGGCCGCTGCCATCGCTACGGCCAGGAGCGCGACGTTTTGGTGATCAACTTCCTCAACCGCCGCAATGCGGCCGATGCGCGCCTCTTCGATATCCTCGAGCAGAAGCTGCACCTGTTCGATGGTCTGTTTGGAGCATCGGACGAGGTTCTCGGCGCGTTGGGAGAAGGCGTGGACTTTGAGAAGCGGGTCCTCGAAATTTACCAGTCGTGCCGATCCACCCAGGAGATCGACTCGTCCTTCGACGCCCTCCGGGCCGATCTCGAGCACTTGATCGACCAACGGATGAAGGAAGCGCAATCGTTGCTGTTGGACCGATTCGACAGGGACGTGCGGCGGCACCTGCGGCTGATCGACGCCTCTACCCGCACCGCCCTGACTCGCTACCGAGTTGACGCCGACGCGCTGGTGCGGTCGATATTGGGTCCCAACGTACCAGCGACGCCGACGCACGTGCGCAGGGCTATCGAGCTGGCCCGCACCAAGGCGAGCGACGAGCTCCACTACTTGCGCCTCGATGCCGGCCACCTTCCCAACGAGCTTCTGTCGCTGGTGGGGCGCGACGGATGGTGGCTCGCCTACCGACTGGAAACCACCGGCGTCAACTCACACGCGAGACTGGTTCACCTGGTGTTGATGCGCGATGGACAGCGATTTCGACCGTTGGCCGATGAGCAAGCCGAGCGATTTTTGCGGCTGCCCGCCTTCGAGGAAAAGTCGCGCCGGCCCGCGGGTGTGTCGCTGGCCGAAGCGCACGAGATCGCGCTCGGGGCAATCCGCGAACGGGCGCTGAACGCCGCCGAACGCGCAAGCGCGGCCGATCTCGACCAATCCCGAGAACGCCTGGACCGCTACGTGGAAGAGTGCCTTAGCGAATTGCGCGCGTCAGTCAGCACGCTCAAGGAGCAGTGGGAAGGGGCCCGCCGCGCGCTGTGCAATCTCGCGGATGCTGGGCAGCGCGAGCTCCCGAGGGCGCAGAGCCTGCGCAAAGAGCAAGAGTACCGCCGAAAACTGGCTGCCCTTCGGCGCGAGGAGGAAAGCCGATATTCGCAGAAGGATGAGTGGATGCGCGAGCTCACTCAGCGCGCGAAGGTCTCACAGTCCTGCAGCCTGATCGCGGCCGCTTACTTCTGGATTTGACTTGCTCGAGGCGATCTTGAGCCGCAGCGCGCCGGGCATCAGCGTCATTCGGCAAGGCAAACGCCCTACGGCCTCGCCATCGAGATCGATCAACACCTCTTGATCGCTTTCCGCACTGAACGTTCGACAGCGCAAGCAGCGAGTTCCAGAGAGGCGAACGTGAGTGCCGCTGTAGAGCGCCTTGGACTTGAGCAGAAAGTCAGAGATCCCAAAGCCGCTCCAGATGGTGACGTCAAACCATCCGTCCGAAGGCTCAGCGGTCGGCGCGACGCACATCCCCCCTCCGAAGTATTTTCCGTTGGCCACCGAAACGGCGGTGACGCGCGCCTGCTCCGCGGGCTTGCCGTCAACGCTGAATCGAACGGTGCGGTCGGAGTACCTGGCCATGGCCTTCATGCTCGCCCAATAGAAGCCGATTTTTCCGCCGAGCAACTTGGCGCTCTGGTGCACCTCGCGGTCTACGACGCCGCTGACTCCGAACGAGCAAACGTTGGCGAAGTGGCGCCGCTCCGGGCGGCCCGCGCTCGATTCGTACTCGAGCAGGCCGATGTCGATCGGCACTTCCCCCTGCCCAGCCAGTCGGTCGATGGCGGATTGCAAGGTGAGATCCCAGCCGAACGTCTTTCGAAAGTCTCCGCCGGTCCCTTGGGGCATCACCGCAAGGCAGGCGCGCGGATTGATGGGGCGGCCGTCGTCGAAGAAGCCGTTCACCACCTCGTTTACCGTTCCGTCGCCTCCGACGGCAACGATGCAGTCGTAGCCGTCGCGCAGGGCGCGCGCGGCGAGCGAAGTGGCGTCGAGCGGCCCTCGGGTGAATGCGTGCTCGGGGCGAGCGAACCTCCGGGTGATTTGGGCGCTCGCTTCGAACCAGCGCCGCCCGGTCCGGCCGTTGCCGCTCTGCGGGTTGACGATGAAGAAGGTCTTCAAGTGAATTCTCGCTTTGCTTCAAGCAGCTTGCGCTGCAAGTAGCTGCTGAGCGCCCTCAGGGGAACTCTGGTAGGGCAAACGGCTTCGGCCTTCTCGAGAGCGTCAGAGCGCAGCTCACTGAGCGCGGCCTCCAAGTTGACCAAGTGAGGGGTTGCGCGCGCGTAAGCGACAGGAATCAGGCTCACGGACTGAAACGACCCGTCGCCCGCGGGAGATATGGCGTCGCAAAGCCCGCAATGGATGCACCGCGATGCACCCAACAGGACTTGATGCTCGTCCGCCGTAAGCGGAAGTAGTCCCTCGGGGGCATAGTTCGAGAGGAATTTCTGGATTCCCTTTGAGGAATCGCCCTGAAGCAAGCGCTTCAACGGCTGCGCGATCACCGCCCGGTATCCCCAATAGAGATTCGCCTCCAGCTTCCTCCAAAACCGCATGGGGTGATGCTCGCATTCGACTGGTGCCACCGCAAGGACTCCGATAGAGAGCAGGACTCGGTGATTCGCCTGGTCCAGATCGATGTCGAAGCCCGTCCGGCGGAGCCGGTCGAGGAGTCGCCGATCGCCCGAGAAGTGCTGACGGCGAACGCCGCCTATTACAGCCGGACCGGCTTTGAGCCGCCGTGGGTTGCGTACCTGGTTGTCGATGAGGAGGGCCGGTGCGTCGGCACCTGCGCTTTCAAAGGGCCGCCGAGGGACGGCCGGGTGGAGATCGCCTACTTCACTTTTCCTCAGTTCGAGGGCGCAGGATTTGCGACCCAGGTGGTCGAGGCTTTGCTGAAGATCGCGCGCACGCAAGAACCGGGACTCACGGTCGCTGCCCAGACCCTCACCGAGGACAGTGCGTCAACCCACATCCTCGAAAAGTTCGGATTCCGGTGCATCGGCACGGTCGACAGCCCTGAAGACGGACCCGTTTGGGAGTGGCGCCTGAAGGAGGTCTCCCGGCCCCCCAGCAGCAGAGCTGCTGGGTTGCTGCAGAAGAAGAAGCCGAGTCCGCCCTAACCTGGATTGTGGTACAGGGGTTGTGCGCCGGTGAACACTGAGGGGGTCGCATGGCAACGAACAACAGGGTGGATCGGCGTGCATTTCTTCAAGGGGTGGGCGGCATGGCCGCCGCGGCGGCAGCCTTTCGCTCATCAGAGGCAGTCGCGGTGCCGGGTGAATCTGAACCAGAGCTGATCTTGGGCCACGGCAATTCGCGTCGCACACGCAGCCTCGAGCTTCGTCAAACGGCCGCATTAAACGAGTACCAGGTCCCAGTTCCACAGCACCGCAGCAATGGCGACGAAGAGCGGTATCCAAGCTGGATCGGAAATTTCTCGAAGGGACTACCGCATAACAGCGTAGGGGAAGTTGACCGGGATGCATACCGCACGCTGCTGGCGGCGGTCTCGAGCGGCGATCCAGACCGGTTCGACGATATTACCCTAGGCACTCCGGAAGGAGACCAGAGGACGAAGCTCGTCAACCCCCAAGCGGGGCTGGCCTTTGACATGGAGGGCACCGATTCGCACCAGCTCTGGATCCCGCCGGCTCCGGCGTTCGCCAGCGCGGAGGAAGCGGGCGAGATTGTCGAGAACTACTGGATGGCTGTAACCCGGGACGTCCATTTCGAGGAATACTCCACGAACCCGCTCGCACTGGATGCCGCAGCGGAGCTCTCGAGGATGTCCGATTTTAGGGGACCGAAAGATCCGAGTGGCAATGTGACCAGCGCAACCCTCTACCGCGGACCGACCGCGGGGGATCTGGTGGGCCCTTACATCTCGCAGTTTCTAATGCTGCCCACGCGAATGGGGGCACAAACCCTCAGCTCTCTTTGGCAAACGCTGGTGCCGGGAGTCGATTATCTGACCGATTTCAACGACTGGCTCTCGGTACAGAACGGCTTTCGCCGCGGTCCGACTCAGTTCGACGACACGCCCCGGTACGTACGAAACGGACGGGACCTGTGCGCCTTCGTCCACATCGATGCCCTCTTCCAAGCCTATTTGCTGGGCGCTCTGCTGCTTAGCCAGGTGAATGCCCCCTTAAACCCCGGCAGCCCGTATCTGTCTTCCCCAACGCAGACTGGGTTCGGCACCTTCGGTCCCCCGTTTATGTTGACGATACTGGTCGAGGGCTGCACAAGGGCGCTGAAGGCCGTTTGGTATCAGAAGTGGTTCGTGCATCGGCGTTTGCGACCGGAAGAATTCGGAGGCCGCGTCCATCAGGTGAAGGTGGGGCAGGCGCACTACCCGATTCATCGCGACGTCCTCCGCTCGCAGGTCCTCGACGAGGTGAACCGACGGTACGGAAGTTATCTGTTGCCGATCGCCTATCCTGAGGGCTGCCCGCAACATCCCTCCTACGGATCTGGGCACTCCACGGTCGCAGGCGCTTGCGTCACCATCCTCAAGGCCCTGTTCTATGGGTCGGTTCTGATCTCGGATCTTCTGCGCGACGGGGTCACCGGATACACCCGGCCCGTCGTCACCTCGTCCGATGGTCTGTCGCTGATCCCGTACGAAGGGGAGGGTCGCGACGAGATGACTGTCGAAGGTGAGCTGAACAAGTTGGCTGCCAATGTCGCCATGGGTCGGGATCACGCGGGGCTGCACTGGCGCTCTGACGAGGTGCAATCGCTCTACCTGGGTGAACAGGTCGCAATCAGCCTTCTTCGGGATCAAAAGGCCTGCTACAACGAGCGGTTTGAGGGATTCACGTTCAACAAGTTCGATGGAACGACGATCACCGTCTGATCTCGCGCGTCGAAGCATCTTCAAAGCTGGGCAATGAAGAACCGGTGGAATGAGCGCGAAGCGCGCTCCTTCATCGCCCGCTACAAAACAGCCGGCGCCGACCTCGCGCTCAGGACCTACAGCGCGCGACTCATCGGTCAGGATGCGAGCCTGGTCCTTCACGGCGGCGGCAACACCTCCGTCAAGACGGTGAGTCGTACGGTCGATGGCGAATCGGCCCGAGTAATCTGCATCAAGGGATCTGGATGGGACCTGGCGACCATCGAGCCCGCGGGTCACCCGGCGGTGAAGATGGATTCCTTGAAACGCCTGCGGGCACTGCCGCGGCTGTCCGACGAGGACATGGTGAACGCACTGCGAACCAACATGCTCGATGCCGCCGGCCCCACCCCGTCCGTAGAGACGCTGCTCCACGCATTCCTGCCTCATCGTTTTATCGATCACACGCACGCCGATGCGGTGCTCTCGATCACCAACCAGCCGGACGCCGAAAAGCGAGCGCGGGCGTGGGTCGGCAAACGCCTTGGCGTGGTGCCGTACATCATGCCTGGATTCGCGCTCGCCAAATTGGCCGCGGAGATTTATGAGCGGGACCCGAGCGTCGATGGGCTGGTGCTGGTGAAGCACGGAATTTTCACCTTCGGAGATTCGGCGCGGCAAAGCTACGAGCAGATGATCGAATGGGTCGATAGCGCCGAACGCCTGATCGCCCGATCGAAGCGGTTCATCTTTCATCCGCTTCGCCTGCCGCAGCAGTCGGACGCCGGTTCCGTGGCGACCGCGTCAAACCTGGTGCGCGGACACTGTTTCTTGCCGGGAGGCCGGCAGGCTGACGCAAAGCAGCCCATGATTGTTCGATACCGCTCGAGCAAATCGATTCTCGAGTTCGTCACCAGCCGAGAGGCCGTCCGGCTCTCGCAGCAGGGACCCACGACGCCGGATCACGTGATTCGAACCAAGGCAAAACCGATGCTGATGCCCGCGGTTCCCGTGGCTGACGAGAGGAAGTTTGCGGCTGAGCTCGCAACCCGAGTCGCGGATTACACGAAAGCATACCAGGCTTACTTCGACCATCAGACCAAAACGAAGCGCGTCGTTCGTACGCCATTGGACCCGGTGCCTCGAGTCGTTCTGATCCCTGGCGTGGGGATCTTCGGTCTGGGCATCGATGCCAAGGCAGCCGACATCGGGCTGGACATCTACGAGCACACCATCGAGGTGATCACCAACGCCTCGCGGATCGGCACCTATCGAGCCTTGCCTGATGGCGACTTGTTCGACCTCGAATACTGGTCGCTGGAGCAGGCCAAGCTGGGCAGGGCGACTCCCAAGCCATTTGCGGGGAAGGTGGTGTGGATCTCCGGTGCGGCCTCTGGAATTGGCCTTGCTACGGCCAAGGCCTTCGCCAAACATGGAGCGCATGTCTTCCTCACCGACCGGGATGGGCCTGCACTCGAAGAAGCCATGACGCAGATCGGCCTTGGAGGTCAGGCTGCGAGCATGAGGTGCGACGTCACCGACAAAGCGCAGGTGGATTCGGCTTTCGAGCGGTGCTCTCTGACGTTCGGCGGAGTGGACATCGTGGTGTCAAACGCCGGTGTCGCGCCGGTGCATGACATCGCGTCGTGCCCCGAGCCGATGCTGCGCGAGAGCTACGAAATCAACTTCTTCGCTCATCAACACGTCGCCCAAGCCGCGGTGCGGATCTTCGAGCGGCAAGGACTGGGTGGAGCTTTGCTGTTCAACGCCTCCAAGAGCGCCTTCAATCCAGGTCCCGGCTTCGGTCCCTACACGCTGCCGAAGGCAGGCGTGATTGCCCTAACGCGGCAGTACGCGATCGAGGTCGGCAATATGGGAGTGCGGGTGAATGCCGTCAACGCGGATCGGGTTCAGACCGGGCTTTATCGGGATGGATTGTTGGTCGAGCGCGCCAGGGCGCGGGGCTTGACGGTGCAAGAGTACGTCAAGGGCAACCTGCTAGGCGAAGAGGTGTTCGCCGAAGACGTGGCACAGGCATTCGTCGCGT
>Ga0126384_10000033_pt1 | contig 46540 bp, 38 predicted proteins | sample PanSoiMetPlot_36_FD_92543 | JGI IMG/M metagenome (GOLD analysis project Ga0126384, IMG submission 92543) | Tropical forest soil microbial communities from Panama - MetaG Plot_36 | ecosystem: Environmental > Terrestrial > Soil > Tropical forest > Bulk soil | place: Panama | collected 2016-02-17 | reverse complement strand
GTTGGAAGCCCGAAAACTACGGCGAGAACTTCCAAGGGGATGTACTGCTGAGAACCGCGCTGGTTCACTCGATGAACATCCCCGCGGTGAAGACCTTTGCGGCCATCGGCGTGGCCCCGATGGCTCAGTGGGCCAAGCGACTTGGGCTCTCCACCCCGATGAACCCCGACTTTTCCGCGGCCCTTGGTTCCTCGTGCGTCTACCCGTACGAATTGGCCGGCGTCTACGCCACCTTCAACCGCCTGGGCGAGAAGCAGAAGACGTACCTGGTTCGGAAAGTGGAGGATCGCTTTGGCCGCGTCCTCGAAGACCACACCTCCTATCAGGACCCCTGGGCCTCCCTCGAGGACCGCGTCGCCGCTGGGTATGGCCGGCTGTTCGAGCCCTCGGAACAAGTGATCAGCCGCGAGACTGGATACATCCTGACGGACCTTCTGCGCAGCGTGGTGAGGGAAGGAACCGGCACCCCGGCTCAGAGGCTGGGCAAACCCGCCGCGGGGAAAACCGGAACCACCAACGATTCGTTCGACGCTTGGTTTGCCGGGTTCACCCGCGATCTGGTGACCGTGGCTTGGGTGGGTTACGACTTGAATCCGCATCCTCTAGGCCGGTACGAGACCGGCGGTCGGGCCGCGCTACCGATCTGGTTGGGCTACATGAAGCAGGCCCTGGCGGGAGTACCGCAGCCCGAGTTCGAGCCACCTGCCGATCTGGACTTGGTGCGACGCCGCGTGGATTTGAAGACTGGAAAGCTCGCGTCCTCGGCAACGCGCTTGGCAGCCGAGATGTGGTTTCGGCGCGGGACGGAGCCGCACGACGCCCAGCCGGAAAAGAATCAGATCGACCCGAACCGTTCCTTCATGCAGCTTCCCAACTGACGCCAAGCCAGCTCACATTCTTCTCGCGGCGACGTCGAACAGGCCGTTGGGCAGAACCCGAAGGGCGCGCGCCGCCAGCGCCATCGGCCATGGGAATGCAAATACCGCATCGCCCCGGAAGATCGCTTCTCCAATCTTTGCAACCGCGTCTTCGGTCTCCATCAAAAACGGCATCTTGAACTTGTTCTTCGCCGTCATCTCGCTCTTCACGAAGCCTGGGTAGACGCTGGTCACCTTCACCTGGGTCGACTTCAAATCCACCCGCAATCCTTCCAGGAACGTGGCCAGGTAGGCCTTCGATGCGGAGTAGGCGGCGACCCGGGGAAAGCCGCGCAAACCGGCCAACGAGGAAATCCCGACCAGGTGACCTGAGTTTCTCTCGACCATCCGCGGCAGAACCGCGCACAGCGTGGCCGATGCGCCCAACACGTTGACCTGGATGATGCGTTCGACATGCTCCCATTGGAAGCGCTTGGCCGGCGTATTGAAGCCTACACCAGCATTAGCGACGATCAGGTCCAAACCGCCGGAGGCGGAATCAAGCTCTTGGATCTGCTGCAGGGTTCCCCGAGCATCGGCCACATCCAATGCGACCGCCTCCAACTTTCCTGGCGCGGATTGCAGCTCCGCCTCGAGCGCCTTGAGCGCCTCCAGCCGGCGAGCTGCGGCAAAGACGTGAACCCCCTTTCGCGCCAACCAGGCTGCGAGGGCCCGGCCGATGCCGCTCGAAGCGCCCGTTACCAGGGCGGTTCGGTACACCCCGTTTCTCGTCTTCATCCGAACCTCTAAAGCTGTGGCCAGTACGGCCGCAACGCTTCGCGGCTGCGGCGCACTGCAGAGTAGCCGGACACCGATGCGCCCGTCGGAAATTCGTCATAGCGGCCGCTCATAACTTCCAGGCAGCCGTGGACCGACTGCGCGGTAGCGTCCAGGTCGTAGCCCCCCTCGAGCAGAAGGATCAATCGTCCGCCGCAGGTCTCCTTCGCAAGCTGCAGCACCATGCTGCACATCGCGGCAAAGCCTCTTTCGGTGACATTCATGCCTGCGAGCGGATCGGCGCGGTGCGGATCAAACCCCGCCGAAACCAGCACCACGTCGGGGCGAAATAGAAATGCCGTCGGAAGGAACAACTCGTGGTACGAGGCTCCGTAGTCCGCGTCGATGCGGCCGGCGGGGAACGGGCAGTTGACGGTGTAGCCGACCCCAGGTCCACTTCCGAGCTCGTCGGCAGCTCCGGTACCTGGGTAGAAGGGGTATTGGTGCACCGACTGGTACATCACGTCCCGCCGAGCGTAGAAGAAGTGCTGGGTTCCGTTTCCGTGGTGTACATCCCAGTCGTGGACGAGCACCCGTTCCGCGCCCAACCGAAGCGCCGCCTCGGCGGCAATGGCGACGTTGTTGAACAGGCAAAAGCCCATCGCTCGATTGGCTTCGGCGTGGTGGCCCGGAGGCCGCACCAAAGCAAACGCGTTTTCGGCTTTTCCGCTCATCACCTCCTCGACTGCGTTCACCGCCGCGCCGGCCGCCAGTACCGAGGCCTCGTAGCTTCTGGGCGAAATGTACGTGTCCGGATCGAGTTCGGCCGTCTGCCCCGCCAAGGCCCTCAAGTGGGCTCGGTAGCTTGGGGTATGGACATACCCCAGTTGTTCGTCGGTCGCCGGCCGGGGCTTTCGAAGGCTGGCACTGGGCAAGGGATTGCGCTCCAGCACCTCGATGATGCGCTCCAGGCGCTCGGGCCTTTCGGGATGGTGCAACCCAGGTTGATGTTCCAAGAAAAGCGGGTCGAAAAATACCGAGGTCATAGTCTCACCATGCTTGCTCGCGCTGTTTTACCTCCCGTACAGTGATCGGGCGCTTGCCCCCAACCATCCATAAGTTGGGCCTCAAGTGGGCGATCTTCAGCTCGTTCACCCTGGCTCTCCTCGTCATCCTTGGCGCTCTGTATTTCATTGTGCCCAAACAGGTGGAAATCTACCTCCTCCACCGACTGGAACAACGGGCAGACGCCGTGGCGCGGGAGGTGAAGCGCCGGATCAACTTTCGCGGCGGCACCGAATTCAACGACGCGGCCTCCCGCACCATGACCGAGGTGGCGGAGGCGGAGAGGGATATTCGGCGGATCCTCTTGGTCTCGCCCGATGGCCAAGTCATCGCCAAGACCTATGGCGGCGACGTCCGGGAAGTGGAATCGATCATTGAGCAGTTCAACGCGGCCAATCACCCGGTGCGGATGCAGCTGCGCAACGGCGACCTGCTGGTCAGCTCGCAGGTGTTTGCCAGCTCGGGGCAGGGCAGCGGGTATCTCTTGGTGGAGATGGACCGCGAGAGCGTCGATCAAGTTCTGTCCGAGCTGAGAAAGACGGTCCTGGTTGCGCTGCTCATCGGCTGCGTTCTTTTCGTGGGCTTGGTCTGGCTCATTTCCCGGGTCTTCATCCTGCGGCCTTTGAACTCAATGATGAGGGTGGCGTCGCGGCTTTCCGAGGCCGATCTCACCGGACGCGTCGAGAGCGCGAGCCCGGATGAGCTTGGGCAGCTCGCGGAGGCCTTGAACCGCATCGGCGACGGCCTGCGGGCCACCTTGGGACGGGTCCGAGGGGTGGCCGAGGGAGTGGCGCAGGTGATCGAGCAGATTTCCCGCACTGGGAATGCGGTCTCCGAGGGCGCGGCGACGGTCTTTTCTCGTGTGGAAGAGACCTCGAACCTGATGGCCGCCGCGCTCGACTCGCTGCGCGACATCGCCGCGAACGCGGAAGCGCTCAATCAGAACGCGCAGGCCAGCGCGTCCTCGGTGGCCACGATGGCCAAGACCAACGACGAGGTGGCCGACGACATTCAGGCCATGGCCGGCTCGGTGGAGGAAACCACCTCCGCGATCGAGGAGATGACATTCACCATCAAGGAGGTGGCGAAGAACATCGAGAATCTGAGGGCCTCGATGGAGCAGACTTCCAGCTCGATGCGGGAAATCGACGTTTCCATCAACCAGGTCGAGGTCAACGCCACCGAGACCGCGAAGCTCTCGGAGCAGGTTTCCAGCGACGCCGAGCGCGGCGTCGAGTCGCTCCAGAAGACCCTCGCGGGGATCGACAAGATCAAGGAGTCCTCGCGGACCGCCGCCGAGGTGATCGAGAACCTGGGCAAGCGGATCTCCGAGATCGGCAACATCGTGGATGTCATCGACGAGGTCGCCGACCAAACCAACCTTTTGGCGCTCAATGCAGCGATCATCGCGGCACAGGCCGGCGAGCACGGCAAAGGCTTCGCGGTGGTAGCGGAGGAAATCAAGGACCTCGCGGAGCGGACGGGAGCGTCGACCAAGGAGATTTCCGAGCTGATCGAAGGTGTGCAGGGCGAGTCCCGCAACGCGGTGGCGGCGATGGACCAGGGCGTCCGCAACGTCGAGGAGGGCGTTCGCCTGGGGCGGGAGGCGGAGAGCGCGCTGAAGAAGATCTTCGAGTCGGCCAACAAATCAACCGCCATGGTGAAGGCGATTGCTCGAGCCACCTTTGAACAGTCGCGCGGCTCGAAGCAGGTGACGACAGCGGTGCAAAAGATCGCGGAAACCGTTCAGGAAATCAGCCGTGCATCCAGTGAGCAGGCGAGGGGTTCCGAACAGATCATCAAAAGCGCTCAAAAGATGAAAGGGCTTACCACCAACGTCCAGCACTCCGGGCAGGCTCAGGCCCAGGCCTCGAACCAGATTACCCAGGCGATCGAGAGAATTAACGAGATGCTCAATCACCTCAGCCATGCGCAAAAGGAGCAGACCCAGGGAAGCGACCAGGTGCTGCGCGCGGTTCAAGCGATCAAGACGGTGGCCGAGCATCAGACCAAATCGGTGCAGCAACTCGAAGAGGCGATTGAAAGCCTTCAAAAGCAGGCCGAGGTGCTGCGAGGCGAGATCAGGCGGTTTCGCGTCTAGGTGCCCAAGCAAGCCTGCGAGCGCTCAGGGTTGCGACAATCGCCCCCGGCGCGATAAAGCAAAAGCAGCATGTTCAACATCGGGGCAGCCGAGCTGGCCGTTATTTTCGTGGTCGCCCTGCTTTTGCTGGGACCGGACAAGTTGCCCGAGCTCGCGCGCGGAATTGGCAAATTCATGCGTGAGTTCCGCCGCCAAACCGACGAAGTGCGTGGGATGGTGGAGCGCGAGTTTTACCAGATGGACCAGGACGTCAAAGAGGAGCTGCCCAAGGCGAAGAACACCGTGCCGTCGATCAAGCCGCCCGCGAGTGAAGTGCCTTCGCTGCCGGACTCGTCGCCTCAGGCCGTGGCCGATTCGCCGGCTCAACAGGCCGCCGAGCCGGTGGCCCCGTCGGCCCCCACGCCACCCGCCCCCGAGCCGCTGCTGGATCCGGACGGCATTGGCGCTGACCCGACGGCTTCCTCCGAACCGGCGTCCGAAAGCCCTCACCTCCAAGAAAAGGCCCGGATCTAGGAAGACGCAACCCCGTGGAAAAAGACGGCGAACTTCGAATGAGCCTGATGGGTCACCTGCAAGAGCTGCGCACACGGCTTTTGCGCTGCGTGATCGCGGTGCTGCTACTGGGCGTGGTCTCGCTGGTGTACTCCAAGCGAATTTTCGCGGTGCTGATGCGACCGGTGCTCAATGCGCTGCCCGCTTCCTCGCGATCGCTGATTTACACATCGGGGATTGAAGAAATTAATGTGCTGATGAAGGTGGGCCTCTATTGTGGCCTGTTTCTCACCACCCCGGTGATTTTGAGCCAACTGTGGGGGTTCGTTGCCCCAGGCCTGTATCCCAAAGAGCGAAAGTTGGCTTCGCCGTTCGTCCTCTTTGGCTCGCTGGCATTCATGGTAGGCGCACTGTTCTGCTACTTCGGGGTGCTTCCCACCGCCTTTCAGTACCTGCTCAACGATGAACGGACGCTGGCGGTCTCCCAACGACTGGAGAGCGCCGGGCTGCGAGAGCGCGAGGCGCTGCGCTTTGTGCGCAACGGAGACCTGGCCCGCGCTGGGGAGCTGGCGCGAAAAGGCGTGGATGACTTGGCGGCTCGAGGAGATGGGCAAATCGACCTCGATCCCGGCTTTTCCAGCGCCAGCAACACCGAAGTGATGGAGCGCCTCGCCGGTTTGGGCCGTCTGGTGGACGCGGTTCAAGAGGCTGGCGGCACAGACGCGCGTCCGGTGCTGCGCCCGGTGCTGGAAAAGCGCGTCGCGGCGGTGGACGCCCTAGCCAGTGGTGATGTCAGCAAAGCCAACGATTTTTTGGACGAAGCCGCGCGCGGCCTTTCCGCGACGTTTCCGGCCCAGGCGGTGCAACTGGCGGACCTGTGGAATTTCGAAAAAGGGCTGTCGGTCGGAAAGGTCGCGTACGACGCCTCGGCCTGGACTCGCCCGATGCTGACGATGCGAGAGCAGCTGTCGCTGGTGTTGATGTTGGAATTGGCCTTCGGCGTCATTTTCGAGTTGCCACTGGTAATGGCGCTGCTGTCGCTCGTCGGCCTGGTCAAGGCAAGTTGGCTGCTCAAGTACCAGCGCCACGCGATCGTGGTCTGTTTGATCGTCGCCGCCGTCATTACCCCCACCGGGGACGCGGTGAATCTCGCGCTCATGACCGTGCCGATGCTGATGTGCTACGAGCTGGGGGTGTTGGCGTCCTGGTTCATTGAAAGAAAGCGGGCGAGGGAAGCTGCGTCCGCGGCCGTCACGACGACGACGTAAGTGCTCCAATGGCCGCTGCCCGCAAGCCGATGACGCTCACGCAGAAGATCCTCGCGCAGCACGCGCGCGGCCTGACGCGTCCCTGGGTGCAGGCGGGGGACATCCTCCTGGTCCGGGTGGATTGGACGATCGCCAGCGAGCTGGCTTGGAACGGGATGGATCGGACCTACCAGGCGTTGGGCCGTCCAGGCATTTACGACAAGCGCCGGTTTTTCCTCGCCGTGGACCACACCGTGGATCCGGTGACATTGGCCAAGGACCCGCGAGCCCAGAAGCTCACGCAGCTTTCGCGGGACTTTGCCCAGGAAGCCGGAATTCGCCACTTCTACGACGCGAACCAGACCATCCTCCACACGAAATTCTACCGCGACTTGGTGCAGCCAGGGCAGGTGGTGCTGGGGGCCGACTCGCATACCTCCTCGCATGGCGGGCTGGGTGCATTTGCCATCGGTTTGGGCGGAGCGGATGTGACGGCGGCGATGGTCCTGGGCCAGTCGTGGATCGAAGTGCCGGAGGCGATCTCGGTCGAGTATCGAGGAGCCCTCCCGTTCGGAATCGGGGGGAAAGACGTCATCCTCAAGACGCTCGGCGAATTGGGTCGCAATACCGTGGCCTTGGAGAGGTCGGTCGAGTACCGAGGCGATGCGGTTCGCGTCTTTTCCACCGACACCCGCTTCACCATCGCGAACATGACGGCCGAGTTCGGAGGCCTCAACGGCATTTTCGAGGCCGACGAAGTCGTCGCTACCTGGCTCGCTCACCGACGCGATGAGAATCTGGACGCGCAGTATTTTCGCGCCGACCCGGAAGCCCCTTACGTCGCGAGCTACCCAATCGATCTCTTCCAGCTCGGGCCCCAGGTTGCGAAGCCCTTTTCTCCGGACAACGTGATGCCTGTGGAGGCCGCGATCGGCATGCCGCTCGACGGTTGCTTCATCGGAGCGTGCACCACGACGGAGGAGGAACTGGTGCTGGCGGCGCTGACGCTGGAACGAGCATTTAGAAACCGCGACGCTGCGCCCGCCTCACCGAAGAAGCTCGTGGTACCCGGAGACCTTTCGATTCAGGAGCGAATGCGGCAGGGCGGGTTGTGGGAAATTTACCAAAGGGCGGGGTTTCGCATCGGGCCGCCGGGCTGCTCGATGTGCCTGGGCGTCGCCTCGGAAAAGGCGTTGCCGGGCGAAGTTTGGCTGTCCTCGCAAAACCGCAATTACCCCAACCGGATGGGCGCCGGCTCCCTGGCCTGGCTCGCTTCGGCCGCGACCGTGGCCGCGTCGGCCGCGGACATGAAGGTGCAGGATCCGAGGGTGTTTCTGTCCGAGATCGATCAGGACCGGTACGCGCGCCTCTTGTTCCGGCACTCGCAGGGTTTGGCTCCGGAAATCCGGGTGTGCGAGCCGGAGATTCGAACCGAGCCAGAGCAAACGCACCGCGCAGAAGGTCCACACAAAACCGGACGGGTTATCTCAGGTCGGGTTCAACGATTCGGCGACCACGTTGATACCGACGCCATCATCCCGGGCGAGTTTTGCCACCTGACACAGCTATCAGAGCTGGGCACTCACGCGTTCCACCACGTCAGGCCGGAGTTCCACTCACGGGCTCAACAGGGTCAGACGGTAGTGGTGGCGGGCGAAGGCTGGGGATCGGGCAGCTCGCGCGAGCAAGCCGTATGGGCTCTGATCGGTGCCGGTATTCAAGCTGTGATCGCGAAGAGTTACGCTTTCATCCACAAGCGAAACCTGGTCAACGAAGCGCTCCCGTACTTGGTAGTTGCCGACGAGGCTTTCTTTGAACTTGCCAAGGAAAACGAAGCGTTAGTGCTCGATCTCGCCAACGGTGAGGTAAAGCACGTGCCAAGCGGGCGAAGTTTTCGCGCGCAGCAGCCAAGCGCGATCGTCAAGGCGCTGCAGCAGGAGGGTGGGCTGGTACCCGCGATCCAAAAGCACGGAGCCCGCGTGTTTGAGATCCTGGGAGCCTGAACCAAGGGCAAGTCCCTGCCGATGTTGTTGTGAACCCCGGCAACTCTTGAGATGTTGCAGCCGTTGAGCTGTCGGGGGCGCGCTCAATCGGGCGAAGGAGAACAAATGAAGAGCATTTCGAGAACCGAGGAGATCTGGTTCCTTTCTGGCAAGCGCACTGCATTCGGTACCTTCGGCGGCACCCTCAAGGATCTGACGGCCACCGACTTGGCCGTGGAATCCGCGAAGGCGGCCATCGCCCAAGCCAAGGTTGCGCCGGAGGACATCCAGCATGTCGTCTACGGCAACGTGGTCCAAACCTCGGCAGACGCCATCTATCTGCCCCGGCACGTCGGATTGCGCGCTGGGGTGCCGGTGCCGGTCCCGGCGCTGGGCGTTAATCGCCTCTGCGCTTCCGGGTTTCAGGCGTTCGTCAGCGCCGCCGAGCTGATGTTGATCGGACAGGCCCAGGCGGTGCTCGCGGGCGGGACAGAGTCGATGAGTCAGGCGCCGCACATCATTCGAGGAGCTCGCTGGGGCATTCCTTTGGGTAAGGGAGCGCTGGAAGATTCGCTGATGAGCTCGCTCACCGACACCTACAGCGGCACCCCGATGGCGATCACCGCTGAAAATCTGGCGGTCCAGTACAAGATTTCCCAGGACGACGTGGACGAGTATTCCGTCCTTTCGCAAAAGCGCTTCGCGGCCGCCCAAGAGGCGGGGCGCCTGAAGGCGGAGATCACCCCGGTGGAGATCAAGACTCGGAAGGGGACCCTGGTCTTCGAAAGAGACGAGCACAACCGCCCGGACACGACGCTTGAGACCCTCAAAAAGCTCCCCAAGGTGTTCAAGAAGGATGGGGTGGTGCACGCCGGGGCGGCCTCGGGCATCAGCGACGGCGCAGGGTCGGCGGTGCTGGCCGCCCGTTCCTGGGCGGAGCGAAAAAATCTCAAGCCCATCGGCAAGCTTCTCAACTGGGCGACGGCGGGGGTGGACCCGAGCATCATGGGCATCGGACCGGCACCGGCGATCCGTAAGCTGTTGGAACGAGCCGATATCGGGATGGACGACGTCGACCTGATCGAGGTGAATGAGGCGTTCGCGCCCCAGTACCTGGCGGTGGAGAAAGAGCTCAAGCTGCCGCGCGAAAAGACGAATGTCGACGGGGGAGCGATCGCCGTTGGACACCCGCTGGGCGCATCCGGGGCACGGATTACCTTACATTTGCTCTACGAACTCAAGCGCCGTGGCGGTCGCTATGGTATTGGTTCGGCGTGCATTGGCGGCGGCCAGGGGTTAGCGCTTCTGGTCGAGGCCGCGTGATCGGGGAAACGGATCGGAAATGACGGACGAGGCTGCAGGGAAAGTTGGACGAGAACGGGCCAAGGAATTGGCCGAGCAGCGGCGCGCCGAACGGCGGATGCGCAAACGCCACTGCGTCCTCTGCGGCATCGAGGAATCCGACAAGACCCCCCTCGGTCCACATCCGGACGGAATCGGGCCTTCGTGCAAGGACGAGCTCGCCTGCCAGGCCCGAAGACGCCATGCGAGCGGGTAAGGCTCGTCGCGAGTCGCGCCGCCAGGCAACGGTCATCCACGACTGGAACCTGATTCGCACCGCCCCTCCGCCCCCGCAGTCATTCGAGCTCAACGACGAGACCTTGAGGGATGGCGTGCAGTCTCCCTCGGTGACCAATCCACCCCTAGAGGAGAAGCTCGAGCTGCTCGAGCTGATGCAGGCCATCGGCGTTCGAAGCGTGGACATCGGCTTGCCGGGAGCGGGCAAGCGCGCCTTCGAGGATGTGGTGGCGCAGGCGCGCTACATCGACAAGAAGAAGCTCCGCCTCATTCCCAATTGCGCGGCCCGCACCGTGATCGCGGACATCAGGCCGGTGGTGGAAGCGGTCCAAAAGAGCGGGCGCAGCATTCAGCTCTACACCTTCATCGGATCCTCGCCGATTCGTCAGTGGGTGGAGGGCTGGGATCTTGATTTCATCCTGAAAACATCGGTCGAGGCCATCGACTTCGGGGTGAAAGAGGGTCTCGAGGTGGCCTACGTCACCGAGGATACCACCCGATCGGCCCCCCAGAATTTGGATCGCCTCTTTCGCACCGCGATAGAGCATGGCGCGAGCCGCTTGGTGCTCTGCGACACCGTTGGACATGCGACTCCGGCGGGGACGAGGGCGCTGGTGGAATGGACGCGCGCGCTGATCTCCGGTTTGGGCGCGGAGGTCAAAATCGATTGGCACGGCCACAACGATCGGGGTTTCGGGGTGATCAACGCGCTGGCGGCGCTCGAGGCGGGCGTGGATCGGGTTCACGCCTGCGGGCTGGGGATTGGCGAGCGGGTCGGCAACACCTCGATGGATCTGCTGCTGCTCAATCTCAAGTTGATGGGATGGATCGATTACGACCTCAGCCAGCTGGTCCGGTACGTGCAAAAGGTTTCATCGGCTTGCAAGTTTCCGATCCCCCGCAACTATCCTTTGTCCGGCGAAGACGCATTTCGCACCGCGACCGGTGTCCACGCCTCGGCGATCGCCAAAGCCCAGGCGATGGGAGACGCCTGGCTTGCGGACCGGGTGTACTCCGCAGTTCCCGCCGCCGAGTTCGGGCGTAGCCAGGAAGTCGAGATTGGCCACATGTCTGGAATGAGCAACGTCAAGTTCTGGCTGGCCAGCCGGGGCATCGACCCCAGCGACGCACTGTGCCGAGAGATTCTGAACTACGCGAAAACCAGCCGGCGCGTTCTGTCCCAGGACAGGGTGCTGGCGCTGGTAGAACGCTTCCGCAGCCGCGCGAACCAGCCCGTTCGCGCCGCCCGCGCCGCGGCTCGCATCGCTCGCGTCTGAAAAGCTTGGTTGCCGGTGTGCCCAATTTGGGAGTAAAGAACCGCTCGGCTCTCTCGGGTTTGTCCCGGTTTGGCGGGGTACGAATGGCAGGGATCGTGAACTTCACCGGAATCAAGGTGTTCTCCACCACGCTGGCGCGAGATCGAGAGAGCATGGGGGAAAACATCACCAAATGGCTCCGCGAGAATCCGGATGCGGAGATCGTGGACAAGGTGGTCACCCAGTCATCGGACAAGGAGTTCCATTGCCTGACCATCACGCTGTTTTACCGGCAGAAGTCTTGAGCGGGGCTTAGAGACAACTCCGATGCCGACAGCACGGGTCAGGCGGCCAGCGTGGTTTAATCCGACGGGAACGGGCGCCAAACTGGCGATTGCGATCATCGGTTGCTCGCTTTTGGCAACGCTTCCAATGGCCGCCAACTTTCTTCCTCTGTCTCCGGTGAGCGTCACCCGCGGCGCCATCTGGCAGCTTTTGAGCTACCAGTTCATTTCGTTTACTCCCCTTGGAGTTCTCTTCGACGCACTTATCGTCTGGCAGATCGGCGGCGCCCTCGAATCCTCCTGGGGTACTCGGCGAATGCTGGGCTTGGCGCTCGGTATTCCCGCGATTGCCGGGGCGCTCACGGTGGTGATCTGCCGGTACGTCTTGAACGTCGATGGGGCGTTTGCGGGTGCAGAGGTTCTCGCGAGCACCGTTTGGGTCGCCTACGGACTCGCCCACGGACGAAGCCAAATTAGCTTCTGGGGATTTCCAATCTCGGGGAACCTCTTCGCCGGTATCGGCGTACTGTTCGTCGTCCTCAACGCGGCATTCTCGGGTTGGCTGCGGGTATTGCCGGACGCCCTGGCCATCGCGCTCGCCATCGGCTATTTGCGTCTGGGTTCGCCGCGGACGGTGCTGTTGCGGTTTCAGTCCTGGCGCTTTCGCCGGCAGCTCAAGGCCCGCTCCACGCACCTTAAGCTGATCGTCAAGGACCGAAACACGCCCGACGACTCCGACCGCTACCTGCACTAAGGCGCGCTTACTCCTCGCTGATCAGATCGACCGCGGAGCGGAACAAGTAGACCCGGCTGGTGTTGGTGCGCACGTCCGCCGGTACCAAAAAGAATCCAGGAGCCTCGCTGCGAAAGTCCGACGAGAAACCAACCACCTGGCGCCCGTCCGCAAGCGTCACCCGGACTTTTTGACCGCTTGGCGCCGTTTGACCCGCTCCCCCGGGCACCATGAAGAAGATCGCCTTGAGGCGGTGCGTGGGCAGGGTTTCCGCCTGGCCCGAGTGCTCCAGAACGATCGACTGTCCCCATAGGTCGGGGTCCCGAATCATGCCGCGCTTCACCTGTCCTTCGTGGGTGTGGACAATCACCCGGTGTTCACCGGGAACCAAGCTGGTGGGCACCGTGGACTGTTGCTCTTCGAGAGCGACCGGCGCCTGGGTGAAGACCGGCGCGGCGATGCGCCCGTCGGCCGCCATGGCCGTCCCCGATCGATCGAATGTATCGACGTCTTCCGGGGCCATCTGGATGACTGGCGGCTCTTCGGCTAGGGAGGGTTGCGCCGGGGCAAACTCTCCGGTGTCTATGGCTTCAGCGGCGGAGAGATCGATGGTGATCTCCTCCGAGACCTCTGGGCGCTCGATCGGCGCATCGGGCACTGCAACGACCGGTGGGGCGATCTCCGTGGGTGCCTCGGGCAGCGACTCTGGTCCCACGCTGGAGACTTCCGGTGCCAACTCCGTCTGCGCAACCGCCGGCTCGATCGGCTCTCGCTCCGGAGGCGGTGCCTCTGGAACGGGGGTCGCCGCCTGGACCTCGTTGACCTCCGCCGGAGTCGCTGCCTGGACCTCGTTGATCTCCGCCTCGAGGAGGGTGACTTCGCTCGGATCCAGCTCGACGAGGTCCTCGGCGGTGGGTGCGGCCACACCGGAGATCTCCAGCGGGGCCTCCGCGGCATCTTCGCTGGGGATGTCGGCCGGTGTGGGTGCCTCCACCGCAACAGGCTCCGTCAGTCCCAAGAGCTCTGCGGCCGGCAGAGTCGGATCATCCGCCGGGGCCTGTTCAATCGGATGCCGGTCCGGGTCCGCCAGCGGTGATTGGCCGTATCCGGGCGTTGCATGAGGAGAGTAGTTCGGAGCTGTCAACCCGATGTTCGGCGTTGCGATCGGTTCGGCAGAAGCGCCGCCATACATCTGGTCCGGGTTGAAATCCAGGCCCGTGGGCTCAGAGCTGCCCAGGGCGGGATAGCCATTCGCCTCCGAGTGATAGCTTTGTCCGGGATCCACGTCTCGGGGCGGCGGTGGCGGCGAGGGAGGAGGCCGCGCCTCGGCGACCCCGAGAACCTGCTTGAGCTCACGCCAGCGTTGCTCCTCGTTGCTAGAGAGCGCGGTGAGCTTGCGCTTCTCGTCGAGAAACCGAAACTCTCTCATCGCCAAGCGCGTGTCGGACATCAGGCTTGGAATCCCATTTGCAATGATCCACTCTAGCAGATTGGGTTGGCTGCCAATGAATTCGCGAGACGAAGCCAGAGTCACGAGCAGACAGGGTAGTGGGAAAATAGGCGACTCGGCTCTCTCACGGGCCGATGGCCAGGGCAAGTCGAGAGACGCCCTCAAGGACCTGGCTAGGCGAATTCGCCTCCTGAGGGCTCGACACGGCTTGACCCAGGAGAGCTTCTCGGCGCGATGCGGGATTTCCATCAGCTTTGCATCTCTGCTGGAGCGGGGAGCGCGCAGCCCCAGCTACGAAACCTTGGTCCGGATCGCGCAGGCGCTCGAAATCCCGCTGTCGGATCTGTTTGGCGCTGGTCGAGAGAGCTCGGTCGATGAGCCTGCCTATCAACGACTCTTGGAGTTTGCTCGCCGCCGGCGGCTCTCGCGCCTGCAGATCGAGCGCTGGCTCAAGGTAGGCCAGGCGCTGTTCGATGACGAAAAAGCCTTCCCCGCGGCCCCATCGCAGCCTCGAGCAGGCAGCCCCCTGTGCCAGGAGGACGGCTGCAATCGGCCGGTTCTGGCCAAGGGAATGTGCGCTTCGCATTACCACCGGGCCCGGCGCGCCCGCCTTTGAGTTGCGGGGATTGGCGGCCGCCTTGGTCTCGGGCAGAACCGCGCGTCCGTGTAACTCCCTGCGCCTTATTTGCGTAGATCGGTTCGTTTTCAGCGCAAGGAGAACGAATGAATCGCGTGGCGCTCTGGGGGATTTTCGCACTGATGCCAGCAGCCGTCGCCGGGGCTGAGCCCTTCGTGGTGGATCCTGACACAGGCAACAACACCTTTTCGGCGGTGTTTGACGCTCCCCTGGGAGAGCGCATCAACGCGGTCAGCTCCTCCGTCTCCTGCGAGCTGAATCTGGACGAACAATCCTCGACCGCTTCGGGAGTTTGCTCCGTGCCGCTCACCCAAATCCGGGTGGACAACGAGGAGACCAAGACGGAGCACTTTCAACAGTGGAGCACCAACAAGAAGATGCAACCTAGGCAGTGCAGGTACGAGGCACACTTCAACCTGGTGCATTTCGACGAGCTGCTTCCCGGCAGACCGGTAAAATTCTCGGCCGAGATTCCGTTCATCGTGTGTGGCCGCTCGCGCGCCGACGGTGGCAAGGAACGCGTCGAGGGAACCGCGCTGCTGCTACCGGCTGAAGGCGGGAACAGAAAGACCGTCAAGATCAGAGCCCATCTCGAGAAATTCAGCCGGGACCGCTACCGGATCGGCCCCCAATACACCGATGGTTGGCTCGCCAGAGTGCAATCACTGGCAAACGTGGTTGCCGACGAAGGAACCATTGACTTGACCCTCTTCGCCAAAGAAGGCAAGAGCCAAGCCAAGGCTCGGAAGTAACGGGCGCCTGTGGTAGGCGTTCTCGTTCAACCCACATAAAGAAGGAGCAGTCCGAATGCTGAAGGAGACGTTGAAGGGTGCGGTCATCGCCTCGGCGGTGGCCTCGCTGTTTGTCGCAGGCGCATCGAAGGCCGCGGAGAAGGCAGGCAAAACCGGCAGTGCGAAGGTCGAATGCCAGCAGGACAACAGCTGCGGCGGCCAGGGCGCGTGCGCCGGCAAGGAGAACGCCTGCAAGGGGAAGAATTCCTGCAAGGGACACAGGTTCACCACCAAGACCGAGAAGGAGTGCACCGAGAAGGGTGGCACCGTGGTGACCGCCCAGAAGTAGCCAACCCGAGGCCGACATCGCCGGATGCCGGCGTGCCGCTTCGGCGATGTTGGGCGATCGATGTCATTCACCCGCAAATATCTGGGCCACGGAGTCGGTTTACGCCAGCCCCATTTCAGCCGCTGGTTGAGCGAAAAGCCGGCGGTGGACTGGGTTGAAATCATCAGCGAGAATTTTTTTTCGCGCGGCGGTCGACCGTTGGCGGTGCTCGAGAAAGTTCGAGCCGAAACGCCGGTGGTGATGCACGGCGTTTCCCTCTCGATCGGATCCACCGACCCGTTGAACGCCGGATACCTTGCCGAGCTCAAGCAGCTCGCCGCTCGAATCCAACCGGAGTGGATTTCAGATCATCTCTGTTGGGGCAGTCACGCAAGCAAGTACGCGCACGACTTGTGGCCGCTGCCGTACACCGAGGAGGCCCTCGCCCACGTAGTGCAGCGCGTCCACGCGGTGCAGGAAGCATTGCAGCGCCAAATCCTGCTCGAGAACGTCTCCAGTTACGTGGCCTTTCAGCAATCCACGATGAGCGAATGGGAGTTTCTCGGCGAGGTGGCGCGGCGGGCCGACTGCGGCATCCTCCTCGACATCAACAACATCTACGTCAGTGCCCGCAACCACGGATTCGACGCGCAGGAATATCTGGACCAAGTACCGGTCGCTCGGGTTGGCCAGTTTCATCTCGCGGGTCACTCCGACAAAGGTACGCACCTTCTGGACACCCACGACGCGCCGGTGCCCGATCCCGTCTGGCTGCTCTTTCAAAGCGCGGTCAAACGCTTCGGACCGGTCTCCACGCTGATCGAATGGGACGATCATATCCCTGAGCTTGAGGAGCTTCTTTGCGAAAGCGGCAAGGCGGCGGCCCTGCAGCACCAAGTCCTCGAACCGCGGTCGATCCCGGAGTTCGCATGAGCCTCGCGGACACCCAGGCGGCCTTTTTCGCGCTGGTAACCCAGCCGGAGACAATCCGCCAGGGAAGGGCGCTGGAACTGTTTTCCGGCACCCCCGAGCTGCCTGCGGACGAGCGGGTTCGAATCTACGCCAACATGTATCTGTGGCGCCTGGTCGACGCGCTGAGAAACGACTTCCCCAAGCTGGCCGGCGTTTTTGAAGATGACGAGTTCTTCGCGTTGATGGAGAAGTACCTGCGCCGGCACCCCTCGGGACACCCAGACGTCGGTCAGGTGGGCCGCCACTTGGTTCGGTTTTTGCGGGAACACCCGGACCCGAGCCGGCGGCCCGACCTGGCTGATTTGGCCGAGTTGGAACAGGTCCGCTCCGAGATTTTCCTAGAGACCGATGCCGACCCGATTGACGCCTCGGCGATCGCCGCGCTCGGAGCGGAGAAGTTTGCGCGCGCGCGCCTTCGCCTCGTGCCCGCGCTTCAACTGCGCCACTTCGAGTACCAGGTGGCGCCCTTGTGGCGCAGCCTCGACGAGGAACACCCGACTCCGCCTCCCCAACGATCTGCCAATGACTTGGCGATCTGGCGCAAGGGATTTTCCGTGTTCCACGCGGTTCTGGCAATGGAGGAAGCGGAGGCTTTGCGGCGCGCGATGCGGGCTGCGCCCCTCGAGCAGGTGTGCGCGGCGTACTCCCAACACGATTCGCCCGCCCAGGCGGCGTTCAGCGCCTTGTCGAGTTGGTTCGCAGAGGGCTGGGTCGCGGCCTTGGAAACCGATTGAGCTTAGCGCCGTTTGGCGCGCTCGAGCTTCAGGGTCTTGCCTCCCAAAGGTTTCCCGGCCAGCGCCTCGAATGCAGGGGCGCTCTCTTCGGCGACGACCAGATACGAGTAGGTGGGCCGTAGGTCGATCCGCGAGAGGTTGGCCGCCGGCGCCCCAAGGCCCTCCAGCGCTGCCTTCAGCCCGGCGTCGTCGAATCCGTCGCTGGCGCCGACATTCATCCAAAACCTCACCGTTCCCGGCCTGGCTTTGTGTTGCGCAGACCTTTCCGAAGGCGCCTCGGCCGTCTCGGTCCGATCCGACGCCCGCTTTCGCTTGCGGCGGTCGCGCGCGGGTTTTTCGCGCTCCGAAGTCGCGGCGCCGGCTCGCGCCTCGCTGGAGCGGGCATCTGACCGCTGGGTCGAGGGGTGAGTCGATTGGATACGATCCATCCGATGGTGGGCGAAGAAGTACTTGAGCAGAAAAGCAATCAGATCCTCGGCGTCGGAGCGCTGCTTGATTTGCCCCGCGAGCGGCAGTAGCCCGTCGTAGACGCTTCCGCTCGCGCCCTCGCGGATCTCGCGGACATGCCGTTCGGTCCAGAGGCTCAGGGCTTCTTCTGGGGTCGGCATCGCCCGCCTCTCGAAGTTGATGCCGTAGCGATTCTCGAGCGCGCTCAGAGTGTTGAGCTCTCGCCCGGAGACCAGATTGATGGCAATCCCCTTTTTGCCAATTCGGCCGGTCCTGCCGACGCGGTGTAAGTAGACGGCCGGATCCTCGGGGAGCGAATAGTTGATGACATAGGCGAGATCCGAGATGTCGATGCCCCGAGCTGCAATGTCGGTGGCGACCATCAGCGCTACCTCGCCCCTCTTCACCTTGGCCATCACCCGTTCTCGCTCTTTTTGCGGCAGATCGCCGTTGAGCAGCTCGGCATCGAAACCATTTCGATTGAGCACCGCGGTCACCAACCCGGTGTCGTCCCGGGTGTTGCAGAAGACGATCGCGTTCTCGGGCTCCTCCATCTCGAGGATGTAGATCAGGTTTCGGGGCTTGGGATAAGCGTCGGATACATCGTAGCGGATGTGCTTGATGTGCTCGACGGTGAGCACGTCCCCCGAGAGCAGGAAGGTTTCTGGGTTTCGGGTGTAGCGCGAGATCAGACTCTGGATGTCCGGTGGGACGGTTGCGGAGAAGAGCAAGATCTGTCGCCCGTCCGGCAGATGGTCCAGGATCCGGGTCACCTCCTCGAAAAAACCCTGGCTGAGCATCTCATCGGCTTCGTCGAGGACCGCGCGCCTGCAGCGATCCAGCTTCAGCGTGCCCCGCCGAATGTGATCGTAAATCCGCCCCGGTGTGCCGACGACGATCGCCGCGCCCTTCTGAAGCGCTTCTTCTTGGGCTTTCATCGATGCGCCGCCGTAGATCGTGGCGACCGACACCCCCTTGTACTTGCCGAGGTCGGCAATTTCCGCCGCGACCTGGAGGGCCAATTCGCGGGTTGGGCAGAGCACCAGGGCCTCCACCTCGGCGCTGCCCGCCGAGGCCATCTCCAACAGCGGCAAGCCAAAGGCGGCGGTCTTGCCAGTGCCCGTCTTGGAACGAACGATCAAATCGCGGCCCTCGAGCATCGGCTGGAAAACTTTCGCCTGAACCGGAGTCGGGTGGCGATAACCGCGCTCGCTCACCGCCCGGCGGATCGACGGCGACAAGTTGAACTGGTCGAATCCCAGCTCCGCGATGTATTCTTGGTCGCCGGTTTCGCCGACACCGGAAGAAGCGGACTTTTGGGAGCCCGCGGAGGCGTCACTCATTGGGTGACGCATAGCCCTCGGGAGATCCGATGGCAACTGGACGTTCGGCAGAGTTAGACAACGGGACCATGGCCACTCGAAAGAGGCGAGCGCAGCCGTCTCAAGCCGGCGCCAAACGCTCGAAACCCAGGAGAACTACCAGACTGGTTCGCGCCGAGGCGGAGCCGGAGCAGGGCGTCGAAGCGCCATCGGAGTTGCCGGAGGAGGTGACCCTCGAGGAGCCAGCGGAGCTCCCAGGCCCGAGAGAGAAGCTCAACGAGCAGCCCAGCTCCGGCTTGCGAGCGAGCTCGCTCGCCCGCGCCAGCGAGCGCGGCGGATTGGCGCGAGCCGATCCGCTCCAACTCTACATGCGAGAGGTCTCCAAACACGCGCTGCTAACCCGGGAGCAGGAGTACGAGCTTGCGGTTCGCTACCGCGAGACCGGAGATCTCGATGCCGCCTACCGGCTGGTGGCCGCGAATCTGCGCCTGGTGGTGAAGTTGGCCCACGAGTACCACCGCAACCCACTGTCCCTGTTGGACCTCATTCAAGAGGGAAACATCGGCCTGATGCAGGCGGTGAAAAAGTACGATCCGAGTCGCGGGGTCAAGCTCTCCAGCTACGCCGCCTGGTGGATCCGCGCCTACATCCTTCGCTACATCATGGACAACTGGAAGATGGTGAAGCTCGGGACCACCGAGGCCCAGCGCAAGCTGTTCTTCAAGCTCCGGCAGGAACAGGAGCGTTTGATCGCCCAGGGCTACCAGCCCAGCCCCAAGCTCTTGGCGGAGCGGCTCAACGTCAGCGAACAGGACGTGGTGGAAATGGACCAGCGCCTTGGCCACGACGAGGTTTCGCTTGATGCACCTCTGGGCGACGATGGCAAGGAGACCCGAGCGGATCGGAGCTTGCCCTCCACGGCGATTCCCACCGACGAGCAGCTGGGCAACGAGGAGCTGAAGAGGATCTTCCGGCAACACTTGGCGGAGTTCGCAAAGACCCTGGAGGGAAAGGAGCGCTTCATCTTCGAACGCCGGCTGATCGCCGACGAGCCCCTGACCCTGCAGGAGATCGGCGACCACTACGGCGTCAGCCGAGAACGCGCTCGGCAGATCGAAGCCAATTTGATTCAGCGCATCCGGGCTTATCTGCGGGAGCGGATTCCCGATTTCGATCTGGCGGCGGCGCCAAAGAGCGAGGCTTAGAGCGGCTCGATTCGAAGGTTCGCGAAGTGCACCGGCGATTCCCACCCGGAGAAGGCGAAGTACTGGTGCGCCGAACCCTCGAGGGGAGAGGGATCCGACAGGTTCAGGAACTCCTTGCCGTCGATCTTCCAGGAGATCTGTCCGCCGCTCCTTCGAATTTGCCAGTGGTAGTGCTGCCCAGGCTGGACCCGAACGTCTGAGCGGGTACTCCGATCCGAGCCGTGCTCGTGCTGCTTGGCGATCGCCGAGGCGGTGTTCTTCCAGCCGCCGAACACGAAAACGTATCCGGTCGAGGTGTAGGCGGCATACGGGTCCCCGGCGTGGGACGAATGACCGTCTCCCCAGGCCTCGACCTTGATGTCGCCCTCGGGGCTTTCGGACCAGCAATCGAACTCGATGGAGGCATCTCGGGGAATCGGGCGCGTCAGCCAGAGCGGGTGGTTGTGAGCCCGTTCGATGATCACCGTCCCTCGGTCGAGCCTAACCGCGGTGGGATCGGTGGCCAGCCAATTGGGGCCCAGCGCGGCTCGGTCAAACGCATCCGAAAAAGGCCCGGCCTCGACGCCGGGCGGTTTCGGCAGACTCGGGCGAGAGGGGAACGGGGCACGGCCGTCGACTGCCTCGATCCGGAGATTGTCAAAGTAGAGGTCTGAGTCCACGCTGACGAATCCGAATCTGTCGTGCTCCTTGCCAGCCAGCGGCCAGGGATCATCGAACTCCAGATAAGGCTCCCCATCGATGCTCCAACGAATGACAGAGCCTCGCCGCTCAATGGTCCAGTGATATCGCTGGCCCGGAACCACTCGGCCGCTGGATTCCACCCGAACCTTGGTGTCCGCGTTGAACAATCCCGTCTCCACCCAATTGACGGTGCTCTCGCCCCGACCACGGCCGATGTCCGCGGCCCACGCCTGGAAACGGCTCAAATTCGGCGCGTTGTCGTCCAGGCGTGCCAGAACCGAAAGGCTGTTGTTCCAGCCGCCTTGAATCAAGTGGTAGCCGGAAAGCTGGTAGTTGAGTCCATCTCCGAAGATGATCGCCCGAAGGTCGCCCTCCGGCGAGGTCGAGCGGACGTCGAAATCGATCCTCACGTTCTGCGGCAATTTTGCCTTGAGCCAGAGCGGGTTGTTGCGCACTCCCGGAGAGAGCAGCTCGCCACCTTGGACGCGCCAAAATCCGCCGGTGGTGAAAAAGTGTTGCTTGACAGTGGAGGGATCGTCGAACGAGTCCTGATAGGGCAGCGCGACCGTCGCTTCCGGCTCCGGGCGAACCAGGTAGTGGAGCAACGGTAGGTTCACCAACGCAACCACCCCGGCGAGAATCGCCCAACCCTTCCGGCTCAGCCCCGCCGGCTTTTGGCACTCGTCCACCGAGGCGGGCGCCGAAGGGGCCAGCGTCGGCCCCGGCGTGGAGTGTGGGCTGGAAGGCGCCTTGGCCTCTTTTCTCTTCGACTGTGCGATCGGCGGCATCACCGGGACTATAGGCCAAAATTGCCGCGGTCAGCCCCGCAGCACCGCAAGCACAATCAGCAGCGAGATCGCCAGCGCCGCCCCGAGGGCGTAGTAGAGCGCGACTTTGGACACCCCGGTACGCTGCAAAAGATTCTCGGCCTGCGCGGCGTCGGCGGGGGACGCAGAAGCCGCGAGAACCTCCTTGGCTTCGCGGCGGGCAACAACCACATCGCCCGACTCGTAGTGACGCCAGGCCTGCTTGATACGAGGGGAAATCGCGGACTTCGCTGAAGTGGTACCCCTTGGCATGCCTCGCTCAATGTGGGAATGAGACCGTAGCTCGACGGTATATACAACCTGATGCCGAGTCGTCCCATTTCCCGCCGCAATTTGCTGGCCTCTCTGGCGTCACTGCCGCTCTGGCCCGGCCGGGCGCGGGCGCTGGGGGACAGCGCACGCTTCATTCCGGCGGTCGCGCAGCACGGGTCGCGCTGGAACGCGCGATTGTCCGGTTTGAGGCGCCTGACCTGGGAATTGCAGCGGCGGACCTCGGTGGAGGTGGTGCCGGACGCGCGCGCCTTCTTGCTCAGCAGCCCGCGGCTTTTCGAGTATCCGTTCTTGTATTGGGGCGGCGAAGCCGACTTTTCTCCGCTCGAGGCTGACGAGCTTGAAAACTTGCGCCGCTATTTGACGTTCGGCGGTTTTCTGCTGGCCGATGCGAACGACGGCTCGGACGGGACTGGGTTTGATCGCGCATTTCGCCGGGAGCTCGCGCGCATTGTTCCACAGGCGCCCTTGCGGCCGTTGCCCACGAGCCACGTGATCTACAAGACGTTCTTCATGTTGGACTCCTCGCCCGGGAGGCTGCTGAACAAACCGCAACTCGAGGCTGCTCAGCTGGGCAGGCGCGCGGCCGTGGTCTACTCGCAAAATGACCTCGCGGGCGCATGGAACCGCAACGAGTCCGGCGATTACGAGTTTGAGGTCTCGCCGGGTGGGGAGCCGCAGCGAGAGCTGGCCTTTCGCCTCGGGATAAACCTGTGCATGTACGCGCTGTGCCTCGACTACAAGGATGACGCGGTCCACATGCCACTGATCATGAGCAAGCGGCGCTAAGCAGTTTGATGAACCCGTCCTCGTTCAATGCCTGGAAGTTGGTCAGTCTGTCGCCGCTGCCGATCTGGGCCTTGGCTTTGGTCGGGATCGGGATCCTCGCTGGGGTCCTCCTAGCTGCCATCGGCCTGGGACACGAGCCGTCGTTGCGCCGCCGGGCGACCCTGTGGGCGCTGCGATTGGCGGCCGGAGCGGCGGCGCTTTTCTTCGTGCTGGAGCCCGGGATCCGCAACTTGCAAGTGGCTCGGATGAAGAACCGGGTCGCGGTTTTGGTGGACCGTTCGGCGTCGATGTCGTTTCCGGCCACGCCCGGCGGCAAAACCCGGACCGAGGTGGTTGCCGAATACCTCAAGTCGGTCGAACCGCAATGGTCATCGCTGCAAGATCGCTTCACCATGGAGGTGTACGGCTTCGAGCCAGAGTTGTCGGCAACCTCTCCGGACCTGTTGAAAATGTATCCGCCGCGGGCGGGGAAAACCGATTTGCTCGCGGCACTGCGCGCCGCCAAGGCCGGGGAGCAGGGGGCATCCTCGAAAAAGCTGTCCGGAATCCTGTTGTTTTCCGACGGCGCCGACAACGCCTCTTTGGCGCAGGGAGTCGGGGGCAAACCCAAGGCTCAATTGGCCGACCTCGGCGTTCCCGTGTCGACATTCGTGGTGGGCGAAGGAGGTCTGAAGGATCTCGCCGTAGAGCAGGTCAAGGTGGACGACTTTGCATTCGTGCGAAACTCGATCGCCGTGGAGGTGGACATCCGCGGGCGCGGATTCAAGGGACAAACCGTGCCGGTGGTGCTTCGGCGCGAGGGGCAGACCGTCGCCAGCAAGAGCTTGGTGCTGAGGACGGATGACGATCTGCAGATCGCCACCTTCCATTTCTCGCCGGACCGCACCGGCCGATTCGTCTACACGGTTTCAGTCCCGGTATTTCCCGAGGAAGTGGTGGTGGACAACAACAGCCGATCGTTTGTCCTCAAGGTGATTCGGGACCGGATCCGGGTGCTGTTTGTGGCCGGGCGGCCCTCCTGGGACGAGAGGTTCCTGCGAGGGCTGCTCAAGCAGGACGCGAACATCGACCTGGTCAGCTTCTACATCTTGCGGACGATGTCCGACGATCCGATGGTGAGAAGCGATCGCGAGCTGTCCCTGATCCCCTTCCCGATGGAGGAGATCTTTGACGCCAAGCTAGACACCTTCGACGTGGTGATCTTCCAAAATTTTGGTTACTCCGAACCGGGGCTCTCGGTGTCGCAGTACGAACGGAACTTGGAGCGATACGTCTACAAAGGCGGAGCCCTGGTGGTCATCGGTGGAGACCACGCCTTCGGGGAAGGCCGCGCCCATTTGCCGATCCTCACCCAGGCATTGCCGGTCGAGCCGTCGGGCCGTCCGGTCAGCCTGGACATGTTCCGACCGAAGTTGACCCCCGACGGGCTTCGGCACCCGGTAACCGCGTTTTCCGGTGCCGGACCGATCGAGACCGCCTGGAACCAGCTCCCTTCACTTCCTGGCGCCAACATCACCCGTCCCAAGAGCGGCGCGACGGTGTTGATGGCGCACCCGTTTCAATCCGTGGATGGCCAGAATGCTCCGATCCTGGCGCTCTGGGAGTACGGGCGAGGGCGTTCGATGGCGCTGACCGTCGACTCCACCTGGTACTGGGCCTTCACCTCGCATTCGGGCGGCCAGCCGTCGCGGGTCTATGAGCGGTTTTGGGGAAACGCGCTCCGCTGGCTGGTCCGGGATCCAGACCTGACGACGCTCAGCGTCACCGCGGATCCACCATCGGTGGAGCCCGGACATCCGATCGGCGTGGTGGTAACCGCCCGGACGCCAGACTACCAGCCTGCGGCCCGCGCGCAGTTGCGGGTGGATCTGTTCTCGGTCGATTCGCAGAAGACGATTGCCAGTCAGGCGGGGACCAGCGGACCCGATGGCACCGGGCGGTTGGAGTTCGCGCCGCCCAGCCCGGGTGCCTACAAGCTGATTGCCTCGGCTAAGATCGGCGAGAGGGACCTCGGCCAGGCCGAAGACGTGGTCGCGGTGCGCGCCGTGGGTCCGGAACTTTCGGATGCGTCCGTGCGTCCGGACCTGATGGAGCAGATCGCCAAGGCGACGGGCGGGCGCGCCTTCCGCCTGCCGCTGTCGTCGTTCCCCGAGGTTCCGCTCACCGATCCGCCCTTGGTGGAGGTCGGCCACAGCCGCGATCAGCCGTTGTGGGATCGCTGGTATTACTTGCTGGCCCTGGTCGTTCTCTTGGGAACGGAGTGGATGCTTCGCCGCCGCTTTGGCTATATCTGAGGTCAGAGCCTTTTCTATAGTGGGCCGCTCAGCGCGGCAGCTCGACACCACTCATGTCCTTCACCCATCTGCACTTGCACACGCTCTACTCGCTCCTCGACGGGGCGATCCGGATGAAGGATCTGGTCAAGACCGTCCGCGAAAAAGGGATGACCTCGGTAGCGGTGACCGACCACGGCAACATGTTCGGGGCGATCGATTTTTACCGAAAGGCCAAGGACGCAGGCCTCAAACCCATCCTCGGAACCGAGACCTATGTCGCGGGGGCCAAGGGGCGCGGCGATCGAACCGAAAAGGTTTCGCACCATCTGATCCTCCTGGCCAAGAACGAGGAGGGCTATTCCAACCTCCGATATCTGGTTTCAACCGGGTACCTGGACGGTTTCTATTACCACCCGCGCATTGACAAGCAGGTCCTCAGGGAGCACGCCAAGGGTTTGATTGGTCTGACCGCCTGCCTGGGCGGAGAGGTTACCTCCGCCTGTTTCCGGGGCGACATGGACCACGCCCGCCGCGCCGCCCTTGGCTTCAAGGAAATTTTCGAACCGGGCCATTTCTTTCTCGAGATTCAATCCAACGGTTTGCCCGAGCAAGAGCGCGCCAACGCCAATCTCAAGCAGTTGGCACGCGACTGCGACTTGCCGCTGGTCGCAACCGCCGACGCGCACTACATCCGGCGCGAAGACGCCAAGGCGCATGAGCTTTTGATGTGCATCGCCTCCGGCAAGACGCTCGCCGACAACAAGCGGATGCGGCACTCCACCGACCGCCTTTACGTCACCAGTCCTGAGGAGATGCTCGCGTACTTCCAGGACGTACCCGAAGCCGTCCACAACACCCAGCGGATCGCGGAAATGGTGAACCTCGAGTTGAGCTTGGGCAAAGTCATGCTTCCCAGCTTCAAGGTTCCCGACGGCCATACGCCGGATTCCTACATGAAGGAGCTCGCCCGCCAGGGCCTGGAACGAAGGTTTCTGGAGCAGCCCCATCCGGTGGACCGCGAACCGTACTACGCCCGGCTCGATTCGGAGCTCTCGGTGATTTCAGCGATGGGGTTTTCGGGGTACTTCCTGATCGTTCAGGACTTCATCAACTGGGCCAAGCAACAGCGCATCCCGGTCGGTCCGGGCCGCGGCTCGGGGGCCGGGTCCTTGGTGGCGTACGCGCTGCGAATCACCGACCTGGATCCGTTGCCCTATCACTTGCTCTTCGAGCGGTTTTTGAACTCGGAACGGGTGTCGATGCCGGACTTCGACATCGACTTCTGCCAATCGCGGCGGGACGAGGTCATCCAGTACGTTTCCCGCAAGTATGGCGAGAACAACGTGGGGCAGATCATCACCTTCGGGTCGCTGAAGGCGAAGAGCGTCCTGCGCGATGTGTGCCGGGTGTTCGGGCTTCCCTACTCGGAAGGTGACCGGATCGCCAAACTGGTGCCGGAGGTTCTCAACATCTCCCTCAAGGACGCGATCGAGATGGAGCCCCGGCTGAAGGAGATGATGAGCAAGCCCTCGGTTTTGGGTTCGCTCGACGCAGGCCGGGAGATCACCTCGAAGGACGTGCTGGAAATCGCCTTGGCCCTGGAGGGACTTCACCGACAGGCCGGCATGCATGCGGCGGGTGTGGTGATCGCCGACAAGCCGCTCTGGGAATACGTCCCTCTCTATCAGCCGCCGGGCGAGAAGGTGCTGATCACCCAGTTCGCCAAAGACGAAGTGGAGGCCGCAGGGCTGGTGAAGTTCGACTTTCTCGGCCTCAAGACGTTGACGGTGATTCAGCACGCCTTGGACCTGATCAACCGCAATCGTCCGGCCGAGGGGCAGCTCCAGTCCCATCAAATTCCGGTCGATGATCCGGCCACCTACGAGCTCATTTCCAGCGGGAACACCGCCGGCGTGTTTCAGATGGAGTCCTCGGGCTTCACCGAGATGGTCACCAAGCTGCGCCCATCCCGTTTCGAGGACATCATCGCCGCCGGCGCCCTCTACCGCCCCGGCCCTCTGGACGCCGGGATGGTCGAAGTCTTCATCAACCGAAAGCACGGTCGGGAGCGGGTCACCTATCCTCATCCAGCCCTGGAGCCGATCCTCAAGGATACCTACGGGGTGATCGTCTACCAGGAACAGGTGATGCAAATATCCCAGGTGCTGGGTGGGTATTCGCTGGGGCGAGCCGACCTTTTGCGCCGGGCGATGGGAAAGAAGAAGGCCGAGGTGATGCAGAAGGAGCGCGCCGGCTTCCTCGAGGGCTCCAGCAAGAACGGGGTGGATCCCAAGGTGGCCGGCGAGATCTTCGACCTGATGGAGAAGTTCGCCGAGTACGGCTTCAACAAGTCGCACTCCGCCGCCTACGGGCTGATCACCGTCCAGACCGCATGGCTCAAGGCGCATCACCCGGTGGAGTTCATGGCGGCGCTGCTCACCTCCGAGAAGGACGACACCGACAAGGTGGTCGCCCACATCGCCGAGGCCCGCGCCTACGGGCACCAAGTGTTGCCGCCAGACGTCAACCTCTCGGACTTGGAATTCAGCGTCAGCGAGAGTCGAATTCGCTTTGGGCTGGGCGCCATCAAAGGGGTGGGCGAATCGGCCATCGAAGCGATCGCCGAGGCCAGGGGCCGAATCCCGTTTCGAAGTCTCTTCGATTTTTGTGAACGGGTTGACTTGAGGCGGGTGAACCGCAAGGTGGTCGAGGCGCTGGTCAAAGCGGGCGCGTTCGACTTCGAAAAGCGGCCGCGTCGCCAACTCTTCGAGAGCATTGACCAGGCCCTGGAGCGGGGGGCCACCGCTCAAAGGGATCGGGCGGTGGGGCAGAAGTCCCTCTTTGGCGACGATGGCGGTCGGCCGGGCTCCGGCCTGTGCGCCGAGTACCCGCCCGGCGAGGAATGGACCGAGAAGGAGCGGCTCTCCTACGAGAAGGAGGCGATTGGCTTCTACGTCTCCGGCCATCCGCTGCACCAGTACGAGAAAGAGCTTCGGCGCTACGCGCGTTCTGCCGCTTCGGTCCAGCAGGCGCGCCGCGAGGAACGGGCCACCGTGGCTGGGATTGTGGTCGCGCTGAGGGAACGCCCAACCAAGACCGGGAAGCGGATGGCCTGGGTCACCCTGGAAGACTTGAGCGGGTCGGTGGACGCGGTCTGCTTCCCGGGGCGCGGCGGTAAACCAGGGTACGAGGATTGGGAGGCGCTCCTCAAGAAAGACGAGCCGATCCTGATCCGCGGCACGGTGCAGATGAATACGCGGGATGAGGAACAACCCACCGCGGAGATCATCGCCGAGGAGGTTCTTTCGCTGCGAGAAGTGCGCGACAAGCGGGTGCGACGCCTGGAGCTGCGAGTCCCCGCCGAGTCAATCACCGAGCAACGGCTGCTCTCGCTCGCCGACCTGGCCAAGAGCAACGCCGGCGCCACCCCGCTGGTCCTCTCGATCCTGATACCTGGAGAGGCCGAGGCGACGATCGGAGCCATCCAGCACAAGGTGGCGGTCAGCGACGATCTGCTCGCGGCGATGGACAGGCTCTTCGGCGGCAAAGTGGCGGAGCTGAGCTAAGCCCGGTCAACCGTCCATCGCCACCGGGCTGATGTTCCAGATCTCGCGCGCGTATTCTCCGATCGTCCGATCCGACGAGAATCTGCCGGCGCGGGCAATGTTGAGCAACGCGCGGCGAGCCCAGCTCGGTTGGTCCAGGTAAGCGCGGGTGATCTGCTCGCGGGCGCGCGAGTAGGAAGCGAAGTCCGCCAGGCAGAGGTAGGGATCTTCGTCCAACAACGAATTCACCAGCGGCGAGAAGAGATGGCGGTCCTCTGGCGAGAAGAAGCCAGAGCTGACCAAATCGATCGCCTCGCGCAGATCCGGGTTGCGCTCGTAGTGGTCCCGGGGCCGGTATCCCTGGTGCTTGAGGGCGGCCACCTCGTCGGCAGTGAGGCCGAAGAGAAAGAAATTCTCCTCGCCGACCGCGCTGCGGATTTCGATGTTCGCTCCATCCAGGGTGCCGAGGGTGAGAGCCCCGTTGAGCGCCAGCTTCATGTTCCCGGTGCCGGACGCTTCCTTGCCCGCGGTGGATATCTGCTCGGAAATGTCGGAGGCGGGGATGATCCGCTCCGCCTCGGAGACGCGGTAATTGGGCAAGAAGATGACCTGGATGCCGGTGCGCTGGGCTTCGCCGTTGACCACGTCGGCGATGCCGGTGATCAGCCGGATGATCAATTTCGCCTGGTGGTAACCCGGCGCCGCCTTGCCCCCGAAGATGAAGACCCGGGGGTGGACCAGCGCTTCGCTCGAGCGGCGAACCCGGATCCAGAGCGAGACGATCTCCAGGGCGTTGAGCAGCTGCCGCTTGTACTCGTGGAGTCGCTTGATCTGAGCGTCGAAGATCGCCGAAGGATCTACGTTTACCCAAAGCTGCTCGCGGATGTGTCGGATCAGAAGCTGCTTGTTGGATCGCTTCAGGTTTTGAAGCTCGCCCAGGAATTCCTGGTCCTGGGCGAAGGCTTCAAGCTCGCGCAGCCGCTCCAGGTCCTGGATCCAGCGCTCCCCGATTCGAGAGCTGATCAGCCGGCACAGGCCCGGGTTGCACGACAGCAGCCAGCGTCGAGGCGAGACCCCGTTGGTTTTGCTGTTGAAGCGGTCCGGGTAGAGCGCGGCCAAATCCGGCAGCACATCTCGCTTGAGCAGCTCGGTGTGCAGCTGCGCCACGCCGTTGACGCTGTGAGATCCGACCACCGCAAGGTGGGTCATGCGGATGTGCTTTTCGGGACCCTCGTCGACCAGCGACAGCCGCGAGAGGCGCTCGTCGTCGAAGGGATGCCGAATCTGGACCTGCCGCAAAAAGCGATGATTGATTTCGTAGATGATCTGCAGATGGCGCGGCAACAGTCGCTGGAACAGGGATACCGGCCAGCGCTCCAGCGCTTCCGAGAGCAGGGTGTGGTTGGTGTAGCCAAACGTCTGTACGGTGATGTTCCAGGCTTGCTCCCAGCTCACCCGCTGCTCGTCGACCAGCACCCGCATCAGCTCGGCAATCGCAATCGCGGGGTGGGTGTCGTTGAGCTGGATCGCCACGCGGCTGGGAAACTTGGAAAAGTCGTGATGAGCCTTGAGATAGCGCCGGATGATGTCGGTGATCGAGCAGGCGACGAAGAAGTACTGTTGCTTGAGCCGAAGCTCCTTGCCGGCGAGGAAATTGTCGTTAGGGTAGAGGACCTTGGAGATGACTTCAGAGTTGTTTTTTTCGACCACCGACATCTCGTAGTCGCCGTCGTTGAAGACCCGCACGTCGAACTCGGCGCTGGCCCGCGCTTGCCAAAGTCGCAGGGTGTTTACCGTCTGGGTCCCGTGGCCGGCCACCGGGGTGTCGTACGGAACCCCCAACACCTTGGTTCCGTCCACCCAGCGGCTCACCTGCAGCCCGGTGGAGCTCTCGTGTTGCTCCACGTGGCCGTAGAATCGCACTTCGACCGCCCGCTCCGGTCGAATGATTTCCCAGGGGCTCCCAAATTTCAGCCATTCGTCGGCCCGCTCAATCTGGTGCCCATTGACGATGTCCTGTTTGAAAATTCCAAACTCGTACCGGATGCCGTAGCCAAATCCAGGCAAGCTCAAGCTCGCCATCGAGTCCAAGAAGCATGCCGCCAGTCGCCCCAGGCCCCCATTTCCCAGCCCGGGATCCGGCTCCATTTCGAGCAATGCGTCGAGGTCCGCTCCGGCCTGGTTGAACGCCGCTCGAGCGGTCTCCAAAAGCCCGAGCGCGATCAGGTTGTTGCCCAGGGTGCGGCCCGGTAGATACTCGGCTGAGAGGTAATAGGCCCGCTTGACGTCTTTCTCGTAGTAGACGCGCTGCGTGGCCACCCAGCGGCTCGCCAGGCGATCGCGGACGGCCAGGGCCAGCGCCACGAATTGATCATAGGGGGTTGCGTTCTTGGGGTTTTTGCCCCGCGAATAGCGGATGTGATCCACGAAATCGCGATACAGCGACTGAGCTTCCTCTGCGTCCGGGGGACTATCCCCGGTGAGCATTTCGGCAGGGCCGGCTTGTGAAATCGCGACCGTCATCGGATCAGTGAGCCGCGCCGCCCTGGGCGACCGAGAAGGCGTCGAGGCCCGATGCCAGGATGGAGATTTTCTCGCCGAAGTCGGACCTCAGCTCCGGCGGCACCGGCGAGGCGCGCGGAAACCTCTGGCTCAGCGGATTGATGAAATGCCCCCCGCGCTTCATCGCGAAGTGAAGGTGCGGACCGGTGCTCAGCCCGCTGTTGCCGCTGTAGGCAATCACCTGCTTCTGCAGAACCCGCGCCCCAAGGCGGACCTTGGAAGCAAAGGAGGAGAGGTGGAGGTAGCAGGTTTCCAAGCTGTTGAGATGGCGGATGCACAGCATTCGGCCGGCACCCTCTTGGGTCCCGATTCTTACCACCGTTCCGTCTGCCACCGACCACACCGGCGTTCCTACCGCCGCCGCGTAGTCCACCCCGTTGTGCGCCTTGAGGTACTGGAGAATGGGGTGAAAGCGGCTGCCGAAACGCGAAGTGACGTTGGCGTACTTGAGCGGGCCTTTCAGGAACGCTTTGCGGGCAGAGCTGCCATCCTGCTGGAAGTAGGAGACCTCGCCGGAAGGCAGTTGGTAGCGAAACACTCGCTTCCGCCCTACCGAGGCTCCTTGGTACTCGGCCGCCAGCAGCTCGCCGTAGCGCAACGTCTGCCCTTTCACCAAAAACTTCTCGATCACCGCTCGCGCGCGATCCCCTTTGCGCACGTCCTGGTAGAAATCGATATCCCAGGCGAAGACGTCTGCCAAGGCGAGCGCCAGGTTGGGATCCTCTTGGGCGGAGATCGCCGCCTGGTAAACCGAGCTGTCGATCGACAGCTCCACGGTGGCGACCTTCTTCTCAATCTCGACCGCTCTCTTGCTCCCGACCCAGCGATCTCCGTCGCGGCGAACCTGCCACTCCTCGAACGCAGTCTGGCGGTACTCCACCCGTTCCCAGACGCCGTCTTGCATCACCAGCCGAAGCTGGTCTCCGCGGTGACAGCGGCGAAAGTCGAGCACCCCGGTGAGCGCCTGGACAATTTCCTCGACCTGAGCGGGGGCCATTCCGGCTTCGTGCAACGCCCCCGCCACCGTTTGTCCACCCTCGAGGCGCCGATTGAGAACCCGCTGCTCAGTCGCCGCGGTGGAGGTCAGGGAAAGCAGACAGAGGCCCAGGCTCAGGCAGCGTCGCGGTGTCATCGGATTGCCGAGCGTCTTCGGAGGCCGCCTAGAGATCAACTTTCTTTTCGGAATGGTTCTGACCGTCGTACCGAAGCATCACGCCCTTGCCTTCGTACTTGGTGATCAGGTTCGCCGGCCGGCGCCAAAGGGACTGAAGATTTTTCAGAGTGTCTCGAGCGTAGTCGGCCTTGAGATCCTGGCCATCGTGCTTGTGGGTGAGCAGCAGCTCGCCGCGGTTCTCGAAGTTCCCTTCCGCCACCTCGATGATCGGTTGCCCAAAGTTGGTAAGCTGGTGCAGCAGCTTGTTCTTCACCTTGCGGAACTCGCGGTCGACGATTTCCCACACGTTTCGCTTCTCGTTGTAGCCGTAGACGAACAGCTTTTGGTCGATCGCGAATTCCGGGGTGAGGAAGGTATCGATGAAGGTGACGTCGTTGTAGTGCTTGCGAACCTCGAAAATCTTCTCGCGCCCTTGCCCAAGCTTCTTGTCCCACGCGCGGCGCGCTCGCAGGTCGTCGCACTCCTCCCACTCCTTGCCAAATCGTCCCTTGTTCCAGCGGTCCTCGACGTCCCGGAAAAGCTCGATCCCCAGCTTGTACGGATTGAGCGAGCCGGGGCGGGTACCCATGGTGCCGGAGTGGTGGTCCGCGTAGTCGATGATCTCGTCGTCCTTGAGTGCCCGGGTGGTCATGATCGTGGAGTGCCAATAGCTGGCCCAGCCCTCGTTCATGATCTTGGTCTGGCCCTGGGGGGCGAAGTAGTAGGCTTCCTCGCGGATGATCGACAGCACGTCGAACTCCCAGGGCTCCAGCGGCGCATGCTCGAGCAGAAACAGCAGGATGTCGCGCTGGGGGCGCTCCGGAAACTTCTTCGATTTGAGCTTCTGCTGCTCGACTTTGCGCCGCTGCGCCTGGATGAACTCCGGGGGGTTCACGAATCCGCGCATGTACTCCCGGTCGACCTTGAAGCCCTCGACCCGCTCGTTGGACTTGGACTCCTCCTCGGCGCGCTTGGGATCCGGATTACGGCGGATGTAGGGCGCGTGGTAGTCGATCAGGTTTTCCAATGACAGGGCGCGGTCGACGAACTCCTCGACTTTCTCCAGTCCGATCCGGTCGATCCAGCGCCGCACCCGGGTGGCGTGGTTGGCCATTTCGTCGACCATCCGCCGGTTGGTGTGGGCAAAGCAGAAGTTGTTCTTGAAAAAGTCGCAATGCCCATACACGTGGGCCATCACCAGCTTTTGGTCCACCTCGGCATTGGATTCGAGCAGGTAGGCGTAACAGGGGTCGTTGTTGATCACCAGCTCGTAGATTTTCGAAAGCCCGTACTCGTACCCTTTGGAAAGCTGCTCGTACTCCATTCCCCAGCGCCAATGAGGGTAGCGGTTGGGAAATCCGCCGTAGGCGGCCACCATGTTGAGCTCGTCGTAGGAGAGCACCTCGAAGACGGTGTCGAAGAAATCCAGGCCCAAGGACTTGGCGTGGTCCTCGATTTCGTTGTTTAAATCCTGAAGCCGCGGCGAGAGGCTCTTGGGGCTCATCCCTTACTTGCCTCGGCCCAGAAAGTCCTTGATCGACTGGTAGATCGCATCCTTGTCGGCGATCTCCGAGAGCGCCACGTTGTCCGAGTCCCCGATCGACTCCCGCAAATCCTTGATGAATTGGCCGCTCCCGTAGGGGCTCTCCACCTGTCCGTAGGCGAACTGGTTCACCACCGGCAACACGTCGCTCCGCAGCATTTCGATGCAGAAGCGGGTGTCGTCTGCGCTCCAGTTGTCGCCGTCGGAGAAATGGAACGGATAGATGTTCCAGGAGGCGGACGGATAATCGGCCTTGACGATCTCCTTGCAGAGCTTGTAGGCGGAGGAGATCATCGTTCCGCCCGACTCGCGGGTGTGGAAGAAGGTTTCCCGGTCCACCTCCCGCGCCACCGCGTCGTGGATGATGTAGCGGCACTCCAGGCCCTTGTACTGGTGGCGCAGCCAGGTATCGAGCCAGAAGCTTTCGATCCGGACGATCTCCTTCTGCTCATCGCCCATCGAACCGGAGACGTCCATCATGTAGATGATCACCGCGTTGGTTTCCGGCAGGTTTTGCAGTTTGTAAGAGCGGTAGCGTCGGTCCTCCCGAGTCGGGATGATCACCGGGACCTTGGGGTCGTAGGCTCCGAGCGCGATCTGGCGCCGCAACGCCTGCTTGTAGGTGCGCTTGAAATGGCGCAGCGACTCCGGGCCGGTGGTGTTGATCCCGGTGTACTTCACCTTCTGGGCGATGATCTTTTCCTTGCCCCTGCGCTCGATGTTGGGCAGCTGCAGCTCTTCCCCGAGAATCTGGGCCAACTCGTCGAGCGAGACGTCGACCTCGAGCGCGTGCTCTCCCTCTCCGCTGCCCGCCTGATGACCGGAACCGGGCTGAACCGCACCCGGGGCGAGCTGCTGTCCGACTTCTCCGTCCCCCTGGCCGACGCCGCCCTGCTCCTTGTGCCCGTACTTGAAGTGGGGAATGTCGATGAACGGGATCGGGATCGAGATCAGATCCTTGCCGCGCTTGCCGATCATCTCGCCCTTTTGAACGTACTTGCGAAGATTCGCTTTGATCTTGCCGCGGACGATCTCCTTGAACCGCGAATGATCTTGGTGAATCTTCAGAGACAACCGCTACTCCTTGGCATCGCCGCGCGCGAAGATGCTGGCCACGAAGTTAAGCACGTCGGTGGAGCAGATCTCGCAGTACCCGTAATTCTTCATCATCCGGTCTTTCACCAGGTCGATCTTCTCCTGGGTCTCCTTGTCCACCACCGAGGAAACCAGGTTCTTGAGCTTGATCGAATCCTTCTGATCCTCGAACAGCTTGAGCTCCAAAGCCTTGTGAAGGCGTTCGTTGGTCCGGTAGTTGAAGGTCTTGCCCTCCACCGCGAGCGCGCCGATGTAGTTCATTATCTCGCGGCGGAAGTCATCCTTGCGGCTCTCGGGAATGTCGATCTTTTCCTCGATCGAGCGCATCAGCCGCTCATCGGGCTCCTCGTAAAGGCCGGTGTACTTGTTGCGGACCTTTTCCTTTTGGGTATAGGCCTTGATGTTGTCGATGTAATTTCCACAGAGCTTGCCGATCGCGTCCTCGTCGGCGCTGATCGCCCGCTGGACTTCGTTTTTGACGATGTCCTCGTACTCCTGCTTCACGGTGGTGAGCAGCTCTCGGTAGCGCTTGCGCACTTCCTCGGTGGGAATCAAGGAGTGGGTGCGCAGGCCTGACTCCAACTCGTTGAGCACCATGAAGGGGTTGATGCACCCCTCGCCCTTGTCGGAAACCAGCGCGTTGGAGATCTTGTCCTGGATGTACCGGGGGGAGATCCCATCCAGCCCCTCGCGGGGCGCTTCCTTGCGCAGCTCCTTGATGTTGTCCTCGGTGAAATTGGGAAGGGTCTTGCCGTTGTAGAGCTTGAGCTTCTGCAATACCGAAAGGTTGTGCTTCTTGGGCTCTTCCAACCGAGTCAGCACCGCCCACATCGCAGCCATCTCCAGCGTATGCGGCGCGATGTGCTTGCCCTTGATCGCGTTCGGGTTGAAGTCCTTCTCGTAGATCTTCTGCTCCTCCGCGAGCTTGGTGATGTAGGGGATGTCGATCTTCACCGTCCGGTCCCGGAGCGCCTCCATGAACTCGTTGTTCTCGAGCTTTTTGTACTCCGGCTCGTTGGTGTGGCCGATGATCACCTCGTCGATGTCGGTCTGGGGAAACTTCTTCGGCTTGATTTTGTGCTCCTGGGAGGCGCCCAACAAGTCGTAGAGGAAGGCGACGTCGAGCTTCAAAACTTCCACGAATTCGATCATCCCCCGGTTGGCGATGTTGAATTCTCCATCGAAGTTGAAGGCGCGGGGGTCGGAGTCCGAGCCGTACTCGGCGATCTTGCGGTAATTGATGTCCCCGGTGAGCTCAGTCGAGTCCTGATTCTTCTCGTCCTTGGGTTGGAAGGTGCCGATTCCAATCCGGTCCTTTTCCGAGAGGATCAACCGATTGACGCGGACGTGCTCCATCACCTTGGTGAAGTCCCCCTGACAGGAGGTCATCAGCTCGCGGAAGATGAACCGGCAGGCTGGACAGAGCTCGCTCCCCTCGGGGATGCTGTAGCCGGAGCTGAGGGGCGACAGCTCGACGGAGATCCGCGGCCGCCAATCCCGAGGGATCAAGTTTAGCGGCTCCTCGTTCATCGGGCACTTCATCTTCTCTTTTCCGAAGGTTCCGTCAGCCTGCCTTTTGTCGAGGAGCCAGGTGAAGGTGTACGCCGCGCCCTCCGGAGTCTTCGAGTACTCTTCAATCCCCTTCTTGAGCAAGCGCGCGATCGTGGACTTCGAAGAGCCCACCGGCCCATGCAACAGGATCACCCTCCGCTCGGTACCATAGTTTTGCGCCGCCGCCTTGAAGACGTTCACCAGCTTCATCAAGGGAACGTCGAGCCCGAAGATCGCATCGCGACCGCCGAAGCGCTCGTCGGAGAAAAAGTGGTAGCGGATCAGCCGCTTCTTGTTGTCGATGTATTCGGTTTTTCCGTGGCTGAGGATCATCTCGTAGATCCTCTGGAACGCGCTGCGGGTGACCTTGGGGTTTTGGCGGACGATCTGAAGGTAGTCTTCGAAGGAACCTTCCCAGTTCAGCTCGGCGTAGCTTCTCGGATCCTGGAGCGCTGCAATCCTCGTGACCCAAGACACCCTTTCTGCCGTCTCCTTCATTTCGTCTCCTATCGTACGCGTCCCTTACCAGGAGCCGCGAACCTCTTTCGGAACCGTCGCGGGATGGGACCGCGTAAGGAGAACATCGATGGACACGCTCGGCATCCACACTCCCGGGTCGAAGCTGACTGCATTATAAGCTCACCGGGCGCTGCGCGCCCAATCCCGGTCCGACGCTTCCAGATGTGGCGATTTCACCCGTGGGGAAGTGTACCCGTCTGCTCGAGGTGGCGCCGTGCAAACGCCAGTGCTGCCGCGGCTGTCGGCCACAAAACCAGGGCGAACGCGGTCAAAATTCCCCAGGCCGGCAATAGCCCCTGAATCGGCGCTGACGAGAGCGCCGCGGCGCGTAGCGCGGCCAAAGCGTGGGTGGCGGGCAACAACTTGGAAAACCACTGCAACGGCGGGGGTAGCACCTCGACCGGATAAATGACGCCGCAGAGAAGGTAGTTGGCGGTGTCAAGCACGTAAGTGATCGGGTCCGAACGCTTGAAAACCAACACCACCGCCGCGGAGAGCAGTCCCAGCGCGCCGAACGGCAGGGCGGCGAAGAGCAAAGTAGCGCCGAACCCCCATGGGTTGATTCGCAGCCGAGCGCCGAATGCGACAGCTCCCAACAGCACCAAGCCGCATGCCTTGAGGATTGACGCCAGGACCTGGTAGGCCGCCAGATAGCCGACGACTCTGAAAGTGGACAGCGGCGCCCCCAGAAGCACCTCCAAAGAGCCGTCGACCTGAGACTCGCGCACCCGTTGAGCGAAGGTGGCCTGAAGCGTTCGCAGGCAGGATGCAATCGCCAGTCCGAGAAGGACGAAGGAAAAGTAATCCGCGCCGTAGCGCTCCAACAGGGGTGCGGGCCCGATGAGTTTGGCGAGAAAATAGAAGGCGGTGATGGTGACCACGCCGCCGGCGAGCGCGAACAGGAAATTGGCGCGGTACGATGCGGCGATCAGCAAGTCCCTGCGGATGAATGCCCAGGCCAGCCTCAAGACGCTTCGCTGGACGCGGAGAACACCCGCTGCGCGTCCGCCCTCACCTCGGCAAAGCTGCCGAATCGCGCTGCCTCTCCCCCAGACAGCAGAAGGACCTTGGAGGCGATGGCCTCCACCTCGGAGAGATCGTGGCTGGCAAAGAGAACGGCGGCGCCGCGCCCGGCGACCTCCGCGACGATTTGACGGCGAAGCCGCGAGGCCGCTCCCGGGTCCAGCGAGCGGGTGATTTCGTCCAGGAGCACGACCCGCGGTCGGTGTAAAAGCACGCGGATCAGCACCGCTCGGGCCCTCTCGCCGGTGGACAGGGTGCGCACTTCCCGATCCAGCAAAGCGCTGGCCTCGAACCGCTCCGCCAAGTCGCGAATGCGCGGGGTCGCTTCCTTCGAGCTCAAGCCGTAAAGCGCTGAATAGAACTCCAGATTCTGCTGCACCGTGAGCCGAGGGGATAGACCCCGGTCCTCGGAAAGCGCAGCTCCAATCACTTGTCGAGACCTGGGCCGATCCCGCACCACGTCCAGCTGCGCCACCCGTGCAGTGCCCTCGGAAGGGAGCAAAAGGCCCGCGAGAATCCGAAGCAGCGTGCTCTTCCCGGCGCCGTTTGGCCCGATCAGCGCAGTCAACTCTCCGGGTTCAACGTTGAAGCTCACCCCCCGCAGTGCAGCGCGGGGGGCGGGTTTCGCGCCGAGCCTCCAGGAAAAAGGGAAATAACACTTGCTGATTCCGAGCACTTCTACTTCTGCAGACGCGGCCATCAAGCCCCATCACACACCGGAATCCGTGCTTGGGACAGCAAATGACCCATCGTATTGTGCGTCGCCGATGAAGACTGCTTCCCGCGCTCCCACCGCAGCGGCGCGCACCGACTTCAAGCCGGGGATCCGTCCCCTGCCGGAGCTTGCAGCGCTTCCGCGCCCCGATGAGCCGGCCCCGTTGAAGGTGTGCGTGCTGCTGATGTCGTTGGCGCTGGTGCCCCGGATCCTTCTGCTGCCCTGGAACGAAAATCTCTATGGTGACGCGGTGATCCGAACCGAGCTCGCCGAGCGTTGGCTCGCGAGCCCCCACTGGATCGCCAGCTTTGCCGACGGCGCCTTCCAGTTTGGCCCCCTTCACCTCTACTTGCTGGCCCTGGCGCTCAAACTCTGGCCCTCCCCCGAGCTCTCCAGTCGAGTGCTGAGCCTGGTTTTCGGCATCGCCACGGTGGTGCCGCTTTACCTATTGACGAGGAGGCTGTTCGACTGGAAAGCAGCGGTGGTCGCGTGCCTCGCATTCAGCACCTGGGGAATGCACATCCAGTTTTCCACCACCGCGGGGAGCGAATCGCTCGCCCTCTTTCTGGTGTACGGCTCCCTTTGGTTGTTCGCGGCAGGCGTCGAAGAGGGTCGCTTCGCCCCGATCGGTTATTCCGCGGTGGTGCTCAATTTCGCGTGCGCCACTCGGTACGACGCCTGGTTGCTGATTCCAGTTTTGTCCGTGCTGTTGCTGTTCGGAGATCGCGATCGAATCGCGGCGGTGACTCGCGCGGTTTTCTTCGGGCTTCTGTGCCTGCCGTTTCCGTTGATCTGGATGCAGGGCAATGAGGTTGCGCTCGGCAGTCCCTTCGCCCCGATTCACCACATCGACGAGTTTCATCGAGCCTGGGTGGCCGAGGGCCTGGCGCGCTGGGGCCCAGTCTTGTATCGGCTGCAGAACCTCTTTTTCTGGCCTGGCATCGCGGTGGTGACGCTCAGCCCCCTGGTCGCGTTTTTCGGCATCGCCGGCATCTTTCGTGCCTGGAAGCAGCGCCCACAGCAGCGATGGCTGATCTGGACGATCTTGATCCCCACCGCGTACTTCACCGCGCGAAGCGCCATTCTCCTGAATTTCCAACCCCTGGGCCGATTCGCCGCGACGCAGGTGGCGTTGGTGCTGCCTTACGTCTGGTACGGCTTCGAGAGCCTGACGGAGCGCGCCTCCTCCACCTGGAAGCGAGCCCTGGCGATCCTCTCGGTTGCCACCGCCGTCGGGTTGCCGGTTGGCCTGGGGCTTTTCACCACCCAGTCGGAGCACAAGCTCGCCAAGTCGCTGCGCCCGATCGGCCCGATCTCGAAAAATCCCGAGGCGGTGAGGCAAGTCGTCCAGTTCATCAAAGAGCGCGCAAAAACCGAAGGCGCGGGAATCATTCTGGATACCGATCCCCAATACTCGGACATGCAGATTGCGTTCTTCAGTGGGTTACCGGAGGAAAAGATGGCCCGCTACCGATGGGACACCTTTCAGAAGCGGTTGTTGACCGCGCAGCCCGCGTACCTGATCCGGATCGACGGCGGCCTGCTGGCCGAAAATCTGGATTTTGGGCTCGAGGGTAGTCGTGCGCGGCTCGGCGATCGCTGGTTCGAAGAAGTGCCTGGGTTCCAACGACCTTTCCACGTCTACCGCCCCCTGAACGGAAGATAGTCAGCCGCCGCGATTGCGTTGGCGGAAGAATTCACGCTGCCAATACTCCACCGCCGCTTCATGGCAGCGCACGTCCGGGCAGAAGACATGAGTTCCGTTGTTGCGGGAGACAAAGTACAGATCCGTGCAGTCGTTGGGAGCCAATGCGGCCTGCAGGGCGGCGGCACCCGGGGAGGCAATCGGGCCTGGCGGGAGCCCATAGGTGGTGTAGGTGTTGTAGGGGTGCTCGGTTCGGAGATCCTTCGAAGTGATGTTGTTGACGTACACGCCGCGGATCAGCTTCATCGCGTACAGGACCGTAGGGTCGGTCGCCAAGCGCATGTGTAGGCGCAGCCGATTGTGAAAAACGCAGGAGATTCGAGGTCGCTCTTCCGCCGCGCCGGTTTCCTTCTCGATGATCGACGCCAAGGTGACCACCTCGAGCAGGTTTAGAGCGTTGCCAGGTTTTCGCTGCGAGTCGGCCTTCCGATATTCCTCCATCAGCCGCAACACCATCTTCGAGAGTACCGACTCCTCGTTGGCGCTGCGTGTAAAGGAGTAGGTGTCCGGGAACAAGAAGCCTTCGAGGAAATCCGCCGGGACCCCGAGGCGATGGGTGAAGGTCGGATCGGTGCTCAACTTTTGCAGCTTGCCAAGGTCCAGCTTTAGGTCGGACTCGGCCAGAATCGGAAGGATCTCTTCGAGCCGAAGCCCCTCTGGGACGGTGAAGTGGTGCAGCTTGACTTGGCCGGTGATGATCTTCTGCACCACCTTGGACGGCGCGGAGGGCCCTGCGAACTCGTACTCCCCCGCCTTGAGGCGCGGTCCGCTCTTCTCGCGTCGCATGTAGGCGTACAGCTTTTCGGGGCTGCTCACCACGCCGGCGCGGGCAAGCATCTCGGCCACTGCCTTTGGCCCAGAGCCGGGCGGAATTTCGACCACCTTGGCTTCCGCAGACCCAAACGGCTCGTTGGCGAAGCGGGTCAGCTCCCAGTCCCGCCACCAGAAATATCCGCCGATGCCCAGGGCGATCAGCGCGATTGCAAGCCCGAGTATGACCCAGGTCCTCACGGTCGGGCCCCGCGCTGGTCCAGCCAACCCTGCAGAATGATCACCGCGGCCAAACGATCGATGACTTGGCGACGCTTCCTTCTCGACATGTCGGCCTCCAAGAGAACTCGTTCGGCTGACCTCGTTGAAAGTCGCTCGTCGAAAAATTCTACTGGTCGTCCGGACGCGTTTTCCAGAGCGGCTCCGAACTGCCGAGCTTGCACCGCCTTTGGCCCCTCACTGCCATTCATGTGCAACGGCAAGCCCACCACCCACTTTTCGACCTGATGAGCCTGGGCGAGGGTTTTCAGCTCTGCGAGATCGGCGGCTAAGGTGCGCCTTCTTACCGTGGTGACTGGCTGCGCGGTGATGCCAAGCTCGTCCGAGACCGCGACCCCAATATTGCGCGTGCCCAGATCCAGCCCCATGGTCCGCATCGTCATCTACTTTAATCGTCCATCCCGTCCGCAGGACAAGTCATCCGGCCTTCGGCATCTCGGCACCTGGCCCGTTGCGGTCAACCGCGAAGCCCGCGGGGAAATCCCAGGCCGATGACCCCTGGCACGTCCGGTGCAACTCTGAGTCTTGGTTTGTCCGGCGCAAAAGCCCGGGCGAGCGAGCCGTCGGCGGGGAGGTGGGCGGTAGAGGAGGAACGCGGGCCTACCTGCCGGCGGCTTTTTTTTCTTCGTCTTCGCGCTGTCCGTCCGCGACCAGGATCTCCTTCAGCTTGCGAAGGCTTTCGCGAGTGCGGTCGACAAATACGCCGCTCGAACCGATCCTTTCCGCAGCTTCGAGGGTCCGTTCGTAGATGTTGATCGCCTTGGTGACCAGGCCCCGGACTCTTTTTCGCAGCTCTTGGCGGTAGATTTCCGCCTCTTCGTCGTTGAGCTGCTTGGGCACCGGCGAATTGATCAGGTTCGAATAGAGGTTTTCATAGAGCATGCCGATCTGGGCCCCGGAAGCGGTGGACCAGTACCGATCTCCAATGCGGATGGCACGCAGGTAGTGCCCTTGCGCGGAGAGCAGAAGCTCCGCCTTGTATTCCAACTCGCGAGCGAGCTGCTCCGCGTCCTGCTCGGGCCGCAGTGACACCCCTTCGGAACGGAGCCGGTAAATCTCGCCGAGGAAGAATTCCCCTTGGGCAGGGTAGGACTCGTCGATGTCGTGCTTGTCGGTCTGTTCCTGGTAAAGCTCGACTGCCTCGCGCAAGGTGCGTTCGGCGATCTCACTCTTTCCCAGCTCTACCTCGCACACCCCTCGTTGCACCTTGGCTTCAATCACCGTGCTGATCGGCAGATCCGAGCGCGCGGCAATCGTGCCAAGGATCTGCTCCGCGTCCGAATATCGCTCCTGGAAGTAGAGGGTGGCCGCCAGCTGAAGGGCTGCCTCCAGGGCATCTCCAGTGCCGCGCTCGGCGTCCGCCAGCTGGGCGAAGCGCGAGCCCGCTTCTTCCCACTTCTTCGCCTTCTCGTAGGCGAGGCCAGATTTGTAGATTGCTTCGCGCCGGTGTGGACTGTCGGGATAGAAGTCCGCGAGCCGGTCCAAAAATCGACTGGCTTGCCGAAAGTCCCCTGCGGCGAACGCGGACGAGCCTTGCGCGAACAGCTCCTCGTCATTGAGCTTTTGAAGCTCCGGGTCCCCGGTGACCAGCAGCGGCTGCTCAAAGCGCAGCTCGTGGGCAGGTCGCGAGGTGGCGCAACTGGCGGCCACTGCGCCCACGCATACCCATCGCGCCGCTGTGGTTCGAAATCGCAGGCCGAAATAGTTTAAACCGATTCGCCCGGTGCGGGAGGGTTCACCCGGCAACCAGCGCTCGGGTCACTTTCCACAAGCCCTTGAGATCATGGACCTCTTGATCCATCCGGGGCACCGACACCAGAGGTGTGGGGCGGCAATTCGCCTCAAGCTGCGCCATCGCCTTGGCGTCTTCGTCGGCGAGAGCAGAGTTCTCCTGGAGCGTTCTTTGGACCTTTTCTCGCAGTGGGCTTTGCAGCACCGAAGCGTCGCTAAAGTCGCGCGGCGACGGCGCGGCGGTGACTTGGTTGACGATAACCGCGGCCACGTGCATGTGATTCTGTTGAAGCTCGGTGTGGAACTCCACCGCCTCCTGCAGCCGTTCGAGCTGCGGGGTGGTCACCAGGACGAAGGCGGTTTCCTCCGAAGCCAGCAGCGCACGAACTTGCCGCGCCCGTTGCCGAAAGCTCTCGTTCATGCTGCTCATCGCGAGCATGAAGTCTGCCAACTGCTCCAAGGTCTCCGCGCCGGTGAGCTTAGCCAGGGTCTTGGCGATATACCCGCTGCCCGAGCCGAAAAGGTGCAGGCCGAATTTTCCCGCCGTGAGCGCCGGCGTCAAGAGCCACTTGGCCGCGTCATTGTCCAGAAAATCCAGGACCCGGTTTGGCGCGTCCAGGAAATCCTTGGCGTGCCCGGCGGGCGGCGTGTCGAGGACGATCAAGCGGTAGTCCCGGTGCGTTCGCAGCTGCCACAGCTCTTCCATGGCGATGTATTCTTGAGAGCCGGCGAGAACCGAGGAGAGCGAGCGGTAAAAGCGGTTGGATAGGATCCGTTCCCTGCGGTTGGGAGGAGCGTGCCGCTCGATGAACTCGTCCCAGGTGCGCTTCATGTCCAGCATCATCGCGAACAGAGGAGACTCGGGCGGCAGGCCGGCGGAAGCGAGCTGGCTGGGAGCGATGCGCGTTTCGGCGTTGCCCAACTCCTTGAGGCCGAGGGAGTTCGCCAAGCGCCGCGCTGGATCGATGGTGCAGACCAACGCGCTCCGCTGTTGCACCGCGGCGCCGAGGGCAAGGCTGGCCGCGATCGTCGTCTTACCAACGCCTCCTGCGCCAACGCAGACCACCACCTTTCGTTTCGCCCAAGCTTCGGCGATCGGGGAATCCGGTGACGGGTTTGCCTCGGCGGTGCTCATCCGATCGCCTTTAGCGCCGCCTCGAGCGCTCGGGCCACAGAGTCAACCGCGCCGCGGCCGAACGGGTAGGTGAACAGGCGAGGGACGGCCACCACCGGCAGCTCGAAAGCTTCCGCCAGCCGACGCCGGAAGGCCGCTGAGGCCGCGGCCTCAGCGCGGTGTTGGGTCGCGGCGCGCTGCAGCGAAGGGGCCGCCGCCAGCGCTTCGATGTCGCCCGCGGTGAAGCGTTCTTCCACGTAGCCGTTCAGTACCACCAGACTTGTTTGGACGTGGGCCCGATCTCTTAGCGCGGCGCCCAGGTCAACGGTTTCGTTGACCGGCATTTCTTCGGGAAGCGACACCAACGCCGCGGTGGTGATCTCCGGATCTTCCAACACCAGCCTCATTCGCTCCGCTTCCTTCGCCAGCCGTCCAGGAGGAACGGTGTTGATCAGCACCCTGGGGATGCTGAAGAAGGAAATTGCATGTCCGGTCGCGGGGGCGTCCACCACCACGCGCTGGTACTTCGGGCCTCCGCTCTCGAGTCGCTCCTCGACGTGGAAGATGATCTTGCCCAACATCACCAGTTCCTGAATCGAGGGAATGAATCGCAGGAAGTAGCTCACCAGGCGGTTCTCGAAGACCGCCTTGTAGATGCTTTCGAACTTCAGGATCGACAGCGCGTATTCGCGCAGCGAGGCCTCTGGCTGAAGGTTGACCGCCCACAGTCGATCGGCCAACTCGACGATCTCCGGACCGACTCGTCCTCTCCCGAGCAGGTTTGCGAGCCGGTCGCTGGCGTTGACCTCGCACAACAGGGTGCGCTCGCCTCGCGAGGAAAAGAGCACCGCCAACGCCGCGCTGATGGTGCTCTTGCCGACGCCGCCCTTTCCGGAAACGATCCACAGCCGCTTGTCCAGAAGACGCTCCATCCGGGCGGACCGTAGGGAGCGTGCCAGGCGCTGTCAACGCGGGTCGATCCTCGGTTCCTCGGTGCTTGACAGGGTCTCTTCTCAAGATCAGCATGACGGTTCGACGACGGCCATGCTCAAGAACAATCCGATGATGAAGAAGTTGGTGGAGACCGGCGAGGAGCGCATGGGCAAGATGGTTCAGCAGCTTCTCTCGAACGAAAAGTTCGTCTCCGCCGTCCAGACGATCGTGTCTCGCTCGCTCGCCGCCAAAGGGACGCTGGATAAGAGCATCCGAGCCGCGCTCTCGGCGATGAACCTGCCCTCCACGGGTGACCTGGAGAGCATTCGCAGCAAGGTCGACGATCTGGAACGGATGATCGGCTCCGTGGAAGCGAAAATTGATTCGCTTGCCTCCGGCCCCAAGAGCTGAGCGTGCGCAAGATCGCGTTCATCAATGAGAAGGGCGGCACTGGGAAAACCACGCTGGCGGTCAACGTCGCCGCCCACCTGGCAATGGGCAAAGGCCAACGGGTGTTGCTGGTGGACCTCGACACTCAAGGGCACGCCGCCAAGTGCCTGGGCGTGGACGTGCGGACGCTTCCCTTCAATGTCTTTCATCTGCTGACGGATCCGACCGTTCAGCTCGAGCAAGTGACCCAGTCGACGCGGATTCCGAATCTTTGGGTGGTTCCCGCCTACAAGCAGATGGCTGTTTTTCCGACTACCGTGGCCGCCGACCCGGCGCGGGAAGATCTCCTGGACCAGCGGGTGAGGGATTACACCCCGGGGCACTACGACTTGGTGCTGTTCGATACCCCGCCGTCGATGGGGCTGGCGACCCGCAACGTGTTGCGGGCGGCGACGGAGTTGGTGATTCCAGTCGCCCTCACCTATTTGGCACTCGATGGATGCGCCGAGCTGATCGACAGCGTGCGCGAGGTGGCGTCGGCGAGCGGGCGCGAGCCCCCGAAAATTTCTCTGGTGGTGCCCACTTTTTATCGAAACACGTCCTTGGCCGACGAGATTCTGAGCAGGCTCAAGCACTACTTCCCAAGCGCGGTTTCAGCGACCCCGGTCTCCTTCAACGTCAAAATCGACGAAGCGCAGAGCCACGGGGAGACCGTCTGGGAATACGCGCCGACCAGCCGGGGAGCCCAAATGCTGCGCGCCGTTGCCGAGGAGCTCTGGTCTGCCGAAACGCGCCTGCGCCGGGATGCTTCGGCGCTGCCCGTGCCCCCGGCCGCGTAGCCGCGATCTGCGGGCGGACTTACAAACGCCG